>Ga0208542_1000107_pt1 | contig 33635 bp, 44 predicted proteins | sample DEB08_DNA_3_FD_185495 | JGI IMG/M metagenome (GOLD analysis project Ga0208542, IMG submission 185495) | Aqueous microbial communities from the Delaware River and Bay under freshwater to marine salinity gradient to study organic matter... | ecosystem: Environmental > Aquatic > Marine > Coastal ... | reverse complement strand
AACTATATATTAACATCCTCACCAATCTCTTTCTTTACACCCTCACTAAATGGAATGGTAAAATCAACCGGAAAAACCTTTACTCGATTGTTATTGATTGCATCTATTTCTCTAAGCTTTTCCAAACCATTACTTGCATAAGATAATTTGTCGACTATAATTAAATTCCAATCAGTATTTTTGAGAGCATGTTGTACAAAATGATGCCCAATAAAACCGGCGCCGCCAGTTATCATGACATTTTTACTCATTTTTTTCTCCTAAAGAATTTAACTTATTAGTTATTTTATTAAAAGTTTGTTGATATTGCTGTTGCTCTTCTATTGTCAAATTCATCTTTTTTTTATAAATTTTTGGGGGTAAAACAACACAATCATTTACACTGTTTTGTTTTATTATACAGATATTTTTTAAAATATTAATAGATGAAAGGCAAAAATACGGGGCAATCTCCAACATTCGTACATATAAGTCAGCTTCGTCATCATCATGTAAAACTGGATATGTTATTTTACTTACAATTGGTCCTTCATCAAATTTATTTGTAATTTTATGAAATGTTAACCCTTGTTCTCTTACATCAGATCTTACTGTGTGGTATAAAATGTTACAACCTCCCCACTCAGGAAGAATTCCAGTATGCAGATTGTAACACCTATCAGTATTTAAAATTTTTTTATCATATTGAATTGAAATCGCTAAATCATATTTATCAGCCGAAGGCAAACTTTTCAGGGCTTTCCACTTGTGCATCTGACCAGGAAAGCTTGGTGATTCTGATGGAATGTAGCCCACGATTTTATGTTCTTTTTCCAACTGAAGGCAGACATGTGAAGTTATTGCGGTTGAGCCATAAATTAATATCCTCAAGATATGCACCACTTGTTTTTCCAATATTGCTGTATTAAAGAGTTATAATTAATACCACTAGACAATATTTGATTACTATCCTGTCCTTCATGCCACCTATAATAATGACCAAGCCACTTGCTTGACGAATAGATGTAAAAACCATCGTTAACTATTCTACAAAATTTATCATAATCACAAAAACCACTATATTTTTGTGGGTGCTCTATTAATGTGTCACCATCAAGGAGGCTATTATGATAAAAAAGAGTTGGGCTGTTTATACAACAATACTTTAATAACTTATTTTTTAATTCTTGTTTAGAATTGTAAGTATTGTGATGAGATTTGATACCAATTAAAGCACCAGAATCATTTACACCCATAATTGGGCTTTGCCAAACTTTACAATTTTCTTCTTTTTCATTCAAAAAGTTCATATTATTAGAAACATAATTTTTTTTGACAAAATCATCAGAATCTATTATAGTAAAATACTTTCCAGAAATTAATTCATAAGCCTTTTCAACTGGCTCTTTTGAAGAATTTTTATATAAATTTTTTGCTGTGGACAAAATAATTTTTTTATCGCCAACATAGTTTTTCAAAACTTTGCTTATTAGCTTTTCTGTATTGTCTGTGCTCTCATTATCAACTATAACAATCTCACAATTGTTATAGTCTTGGTCTAAAACACTTTTTAAAGTTTTTTCAATGTATTTTGATGAATTGTAGCATGGAATTATTAAAGAAACTTTATGATTCATTTTTTTACACTCTCAACTAAATTTGTAAACTCACAACTATCTTCAAAGAACATATCAGAAGTTATATCATGATTGTTTTTCATTAAAAAATCTTTTAACACTGTTACTTCGCCCCATTGTGTATAATTTGAGTCATTGTGCCAACAAGTAGTTGAATCATTAAAATGAAATGAGAAAGAGTTCTTTTTCAAAGACAGTGAATAACCTATATCTTCTGGCATTTGACCATTTTTATCATCATGGACAAGCAGTTCCTCATTCCATTTTACCCTATCCCACACTTCTTTTCTAACCAAGAAGAATCCTGAAGTTTGATAGAGATTTGGAGTACCTGCTGGTTCATCATAATCAACTAGCTTGTGTGGAATGACTGTGGCCCTATCCCAACACCTAGTTCCATCAGGGTTTAATAGTCTATTTCCTAATACATTCCACCCACTCTCCTCAGAATGTTTTGATGTTTCAGATAACCACTCTTTGTCTAAAATAATATCATCATCACACCAAGCGATTACATCATATTTTGCCTTTTCCGCAGCCTTGTTTCTTAATAAGGCGACCTTTCTATTGTGAGCTTCTTCTTTTCTATCGACTAAAATAACATCTTTTATATCTCTAAAGGGATCGACATCGCCACAAAGAATAATTTCAGTTGGAACACCTTGCTGTCTCTTTATTGATTCAATTGTAAGCAAAGTCTTTTCTACTCTCTTTCCGTTTGTTGGAATGCAAAAAGAAATGCCGCTGATTGGTTTTGGATCGATCTTTACAATCCCAAGTAGCTTATTAATAAACGATTCATACTTTTTTTCTTCTTCAAACTCTTGCTCTAACCACCCCTTCAATCGCTTTGCTTCGCCCTGTAACAGCCCGCAGTTCTTTACAGCCTCTCGCATGGCTATTTTACAGCTAGACTGGTTTGGATAAGCCCAGTTCATATCAGGCTCAATAACACCCTTCCAAAGAACTTCTTTTTGAACTGGTTTGAGTTCATGATTAACCTTGCTGAAATGGGCTCTAAGCTTCTCTACACCCTTCTTATCCTTCTTAGGGGCATAGAGGAAGTCCTTTTGTCCTCCGAAGTCATGGGTGATTACAGGAAGCCCTGAGTAAGCTGCTTCAAATAGAGGCAGCCCATAGCCTTCTCCGTGTCCAAAGTTGACCATTGCCTTAATCTTTGGATGGACATAAAGAGAGTGTAGCTCCTGCTCGTTCATGTAACCGTGAAGGAAGTAAACCTTACACTTTCTATCTGGGAAGTTATCTAAAACAGACTTGAGAGCTTTCTCTAAGAAGTCTTTATCTATTTGACTATTGCCCTTCGCAAAAGTCTTAACCACTAATCCAACATTTGGATTATCTTTGAATTCCTCGCAAAACCAGCCAATTGTGTTAGCTAGGTTCTTTCGTGGTCCCCACTGTGAAACAACAAGGAAGTTGAAGTCGGTCTCTAATTGAAGATCTAGTTCTTTTGTCTCGACTTTCTTGACGGGATAATGAACCACTTCAATTGGCTTATCTAAAACAAAGTCTAGTTCATTTCCATTTTGATCTTGAGCTTTGATTGGAACTTGTAGTCCTGCCTTGGCATGTTCTGAGATAACAAGAATCTTATCGGCAAACTGGTGGCATTTTCCAATCCACTCTGGACAAGCCTTATCTGTTTCAATTCCAGCAGTGTAAAGAATGTTTTGTGGAGCCATTCTTTGTAACTCATTTGGAATCGTTACCTGAAGAGAAATGTCAAAGATAGGAGCTTGTGGATTTTGCTTTTGAAGCTCAATCATGGGCATTGTCTTAGTAATCAATCCATCAAGCCATTGTCTTTCTTCGTTGTCCTCAAAAATCCAGTTTGTTCCACCCCATGGAATGTTCATGAGGTAGATGTCAAACAAATCTTCTCTTGATCTTAAAGCTCTTAGAGCAAAACGGCATTGTTCGCCATAACCAGTTTGTGATAGGGCTGGCCCCCTTACTAAAATCTTCTTTTTCATGCTACTTCTTTTAATGTCCAATTTTGTTTTCTGTTACGAGTTTCCCAAGAGCCATGCTTCTCATGGACTTTTGTAAGAACTTCGTCCCATGTCTTAATAAAGTTTTCAAAGTTGTAGTTAGTTTCTACATGTTGACGACCCTTCAGACCAAGTTGTTTTCTTTCCTCGGGAGTCTTGTTAAACATCTCTAGGAGAGCCTCTACAACCTGTTCCTTTGCGAGTCTGTCCTCATAGATGAAAGGAACATCTTGAGAGCCTACAATCGTCTTGCTGGTGGGTTCTAGGCCGATTCCGAACCATTCCTTACCATTTGTAACTTGCTCTTGAAGTCCACCAGTCATGTTGACTATGATTGGAGTTCCACAGGATAGTGATTCTAGAGTTCCAAGTCCAAAGCCTTCGGCATCTGAAATGTTAATCGTACAATCAACCATGTTATACATCATGGCTAGATTGGCAGGATCTAGTTTTTCTTTAGAGAAAAGGACTTGTCCATCGTTGATTCCAAGATCGGCAATCAAAGCCTCTAGATTAGAACCAGCTTGATCGTGTGGGTTGGTATGCATAAGCAGAACAGCCTTATCGTGACCTACCTTATCTAAGAATTCCTTAAACCACAGAATCAAAGTTGCTCCCATCTTACGACGGGCATTTCTGTTATTCCAGAAAAGAATAAACTTATCTTTGTTTTCCTTGAAGTTATCGCTTCTCATCTTAGAGACTAGCTCTTCTTCTAGGGGCTTAAAAACATCTAGATTAACGGCATGTGGAATGTAATCATGAGCTACTTCTGGAGCTACATTGGCTACAATGTCATCTGTAACCTTTGAAATTGTGGCTATGTAATCGTTGCTTAGATAGTAAGGTTTATTGAAGGTTGGATAAGGATAGTTATCCCAAACATGATAGTAAACCATTGGGACATTATAGCGAACCTCTTCTTCAATCTGCCACAACCAGCCCCAAAAACGAGGATCTGTCATAAACCAAATCATGTCTGGTTTTTCAGACCAAAGAAGGGCTCTAATGCTTTCTTGTGTTCCATAGCCGTCTGTAGGAATAAGAATCCAATCATCACCGAACTCTTCAGTTTTAATTGGGCGATAATCCTGATGTTTGATTAGACCAGCTAACGAAATAAACTGGTACTTGCCAGTTTTGAGCATTCCTTCGATAATGTAACGAGTTTGAGTTCCAACACCAGAAGGAGTAAGTGGATGGTCACTTAAGGTTAGAATCTTTATTTTCTTTTCTGTCATTTACAATGTTCCGTTTTATAGAACGGACAAGTACCATACATTTTGTGACAACTTGCCCTGTTCTTGATATGTCGTTCGTTGGAGATATTATAAAGGGCATCTGTCAAAAGTTTAATAGCATTCTTTGTTTTTTTATCACCGCTAGTTACACGAAATAGTTCTACCTTCTTACCAACTTTCGCTGTTCGCTTAAGCAAGCCAAAGTGAGTCTCAATAGAATCAGGGTCTATGTTGTGTTTCTCTGCCATGAATTTCTTGTAGAAGGTTAGCTGATAGGTAATCATTTTATCAGCCTTCTTGCGGGCATCCCAGCCCCAAGAGCATGTCTTCCAGTCAATAATGTGGTGTTTCCCATCAGGAGTCTTAATCACCAAGTCAATAAAGCCCTTGAAGTCATATTCCTTTTGTGGAAATTCAATGATTCTCTCATAAAGCTGTTCTTCTGCTTGTACGATCTCGTAGTCACCAAAGTAATCCTTAAGAGCTTGACTAACCTCTAGGACAATTTCTTTGCCTTGAGACATAAAAGTAGAAACTTCTTTTTGATTTGGATTTTCTAGTTTTGTGAGTTCTTCATTGAATCGGCTTTCAAAGAGTGCTGTAGGATCGTTAATTTTGTGATTAGGATCTGCAATTTCCTCGCAGACAGCGTGAACAGCCGTTCCAAAGGTTGTATAAATAGAATTACTAAGCGGATCAAGTTTATCTTCATTTACTAATTTCCTGTAGTGAGGACATAGTGTCCAATTTTTAAGTTCTGAATAAGATATGTGTGGCATAATTCCCTCAAAAGAATTGTTTGAGCTTATTATACAACACTGGAGACAACCTGTAAAGCGATTCCTGCTCGCCTCTCAACCATGCTTCGAAGCCTGCGGCAAAGTATTCCCTTAAAGATGTGGCAGCATAAGGGTTTGTGAAGATGCCGGAACAATATCTCCAGAGTTTATCATAACCAATTGTATTGGCCAAGTAATCGTCTAATTCTTTTGAATAGTTTATTTGATTAAAGTCAAAGGGGGGTGGTCTTCCTCCTTCATACATTGTAATCACATTCTTAAGTTTATTTCTCTTGTTTAAGAATTCTTTTTCTAAGAAACCATCACCATAAATTTGACTATAGTAAGGTTTCTCAAATGAATGAGCTAATTCATGAAAGAAATTCATGATAATGTCTTCAATGGCATTTACATTTGAAGATAAATAAAGAATGCCGTCTTTATAGTAAGATTGATAGTCTTCTTTTTCAAATTGAGGATAAGTTCCAAGTTTAATTTGTTTTAAATGCTTACAAGCTTCTTTGGAAATGGTTTCTTTTATTTTATTAATAAAAAGTCTAACTTCTTGAGAGTTCAGCTTTCCAAAATCTTCAACGACTACTTCTATTCCCAACAAGTTATTAGGAACTGACTTCTTTACCCTTTCTTGTTGTTCATGGAGGTAGTCGATAAGCATTCTATAATACCTTGGCTGCTAATGTAGCGACCTTAGATCTTTCACCCTTCTGAAGCGTAATGTGACCAGCTAAATCATAAGGCTTAAACTTCTCTACAGCATAGGAAAGACCATTTGTTGTAGCATCCAAATAAACCGTGTCGATTTGTTCGATGTCGCCTGTTAAAATAATTTTTGTTCCCTCGCCTACTCTTGTTACTATTGTTTTGAGTTCATGAACTGAAAGGTTCTGAGCCTCGTCAATGATAATGAAAGAATTTGCGATTGAACGACCACGAATGTAAGTGAGAGCTTCAACTTCGATTACACCCTTGTCCATATACATTTCTAGAGTAACTTTATCGTTACCCATTAAGAATTGTAGGTTGTCTTGAACCGGAGCCAACCAAGGAGCCATTTTTTCTTCAAGGGTTCCTGGTAAGAAGCCAATGTCTTTACCCATGGGCATAACTGGTCTTGAAACAACCAATCTCTTATATCTTGGCTCATTACCGCTTTCTTCTAAAACTTGTTCCAAGCCAGCAGCAACAGCAAGAAGAGTTTTACCACAACCAGCGGCACCAATAAGGGATACGATAGGAACATCGGGGTCCATGAGCAAATCAAGAGCAAAAGCTTGTTCTTTATTCTTTGGCTTAATTCCCCAGACTCCATTCTTTTCGTTTCCTGCTTTAACAAGCGGTTTATTATAAGCTAAAAATCTTGCCAATGCTGTCTTCTTTTCATTAGAGCTTGAAATTAGCATAATAAATTGATTTGGTAGAAGGTCTGGTCTTTCGTCCTTCTCAATGTTGATGCTTACTCCTGAGTAGAATTGATCTATGATTTGGTCATCCACCAAATGGCGTGTAATGCCCGTGTAGAGCGCGGAACGGTCTGAGACGACCTGATTTACGTTGTAGTCCTCGCAAGCGATTCCAAGGGCATCACAGCGGACTCTGAGGTTGATATCGATGGAAACGACGACAACCTTTTTGCCCTCGGCAATCTCGGAGAGCGCACAGGCTAAAATAATGTTGTCCGAATCAGTCTTATTTGATTCAATTGGCAGAACAGAAGGGTCGGAAAGGCGGGAACGCAGTATGCCTTGACCCTTGTCTATTCTAACTCCTTTTTGTAGAGAACCTTTTTGTCGGTACTCGTCTAAAAGGCGAATGGCGTGGCGAGCATTCGCCCCCACGCCGTCTTGCCTCTTCTTATGCTTATCAATCTCTTCAAGTACCTTTAGGGGAACAACAACATCGTTTCTACCAAAGTTTTTAAATGCTGTTGGCTCCGCAAGGTAAACATTTGTATCAAGAACATAAGTTATTTTAGCCATTTGTTACTATCTCGTCTATTAAGCCTAATTCAAGGCAGGTTTTAGCATCAAAGTATTTTTCTCTTTTAAGAAAATCTGTGACTTGTTTTTTACTCATCTTTGAATTCTTAAGATAAATGTCTCGGATTCTGTCCATAAACATCTCCAAGTTTTCCATCTCATCTTTGAAATCTTCAAATTTGCCCCACATGCCAGTTCTGAGTTGATGGATAAGCATAAAAGAATGCTCAAACATAAATCGTTTGCTGGCTACGCAAGAAATCAGTGTTGCTGCCGAACAAGCACTACCATCAATGTAGGTATGAACTGGAATTTTTGAGTTCTTAATTGTATCAACAATCGATAAACCAGCAAAAATAGAACCGCCTGGGGAATTAATATAAAGTTTAATTGGTGGTGGTTCGGCACCATACTTCACTTGGAAAATTTGAAGGTCTTTATCTATGCCTCTGATAGCTTTATTTAGAGTCATAGCATTTTGATCATTAACCTCTCCATAAAACATAATAGTATTATCCATTACATCAATATGTTGATTGGGCATTTGTGGTCCTTCTGGTCCCCCTAAGAAGATGAACTGCTGTTCTTCCTCTCCACCCTCTGCCTCTTCGGCTTCAAGCTTCTCTTCTGTTTGTTTGCTACACCAGTAAATCTTCTTCATTTAATCTCCTATTAATTAGTAGCATCGGTAGCATAGTAACTTGCTAGCGGTGTTAAGATTTCATAAATTCCAACAATACGATAATCGCTTTGCTTTTTATTTAGTTCATCTAATTTATCATAAGCAAAAGCCATAGCATCACTGAATTCATTTAGTTTTACATTGTAGCTTTTTGCTTTATTTTGTTTGTCACTTTTAAAGTGGAATTTAAAATATTTTGTATCACTCATTTTTTCTCCTAAATTTGTTCTGGGCTTTGAGAGAATATAATCTCAAATGGTGTTTGGATTGAGTCAAATTCTTTGATAATTCTTTCTTTGAAATCGATTTCTTTTGAAAAAAATTCATAAAAGTTTTTATCTCTGTCATCTTTATTTATGACATTCCAAGTTTCAGTTTCTTTTAAAACATCAAGTTTATTAATAACAAGCTTGTTCACTGAATTCATAAGAACTGAACGCTTAAGGAATGAAAGATTTAACCAATTACACTGGCGAACTCTTCCTGTGGTTGCTCCAAACTCTTGTCCAACTCGTTGAATTCTATCCAACATTAAATTATTTTCTGGTTGAAACTGCTTTGCTCCTACATAAGTCTCGTAGGCTTTAGCAACACCCCAAACATCACGAATAGCTGTATGAGGAATTGCATTTAAGAAAACTGAAGAAGTCAAACAGTGACTGGAAGTAACATACGGATAATCACCCCAATCAATGTCTAATCCGAAAGCTTGGGCTCCTTCACAGAGGACTTTGGCATCTGGATTTTTGATATAGAACTCATCATAAAGGTCAATAAGGTAAGGCTTGAGTTCTGGAACATCTTTAGCTAGAAGCCCTTTTCGATCATATTTATCGCGGTAAGCTGGGCCATTACCTCGCTTTGTAGTTCCAATTGTAGTGTCCTTTCCATCTTCTTCTTTATGAGAATCTGTAATTACATGACAGTTGTTAGCAATGAAAATTTTGCCTTCAGTTCTGATTCCACCTTCTTGAAGTTCTGTGAGTTCTCTAAAAAATTGTACAGGATCAAGAACACAACCATTGCCAATAATACTTTTAATCCCAAAGAAAACACCCGCTGGAATGTGGTGAGTAATAAACTTCCTACCTTCATGAAAAATAGTGTGACCAGCATTGCAGCCGCCGTTGAAGCGAAGGACATGTGTATAACCTCCTGATTTACAAAGATGGTGAGTTACTTTTCCCTTACCTTCGTCACCATATTGAAGCCCAACAACTACATCAGCGATCATTACGGCGCTCCTTCCGTTTGTTAGGACGGTCGGACTGCTTTTTCTCTATTGCTTCTGGCTTTGGTTGTTCTACAACAGTTGAACGAGCCTTAACAACAAAGCCCTTTAGTTGCTTTTTAATTTTAACCTGTAAGTCTTTTTCTTGAGCTAGCTGTTTTCTCTTTTTGTCAGCTTCCTCAAAAGAATTATAACTAGCGACATCATTCCATGGTCGCCCAAACAAACTATTTGCCTCCATAGTACCTCCTATTTCTTTGGCTGAGTGAAATATGTTTGAATATAATAACTGGCTATTCTAAATGTCTCACCAGTCTTCACACAATGCATTATGTGTGGCTTATAAGTATAAACTTCCTTTCTTTTATTGTCAACTCTTTTTTCTATCTTCTCTACTTTCTGGCCAGCATAAACAAAAAGTGAGTCTCTATAAATTCTATTTTCTTTCTTTACTGGAACATTACTTACCATTCTAAGTTGTCCATCTTCTATCATGACTTCTTTTCTTGTAGTTGGTTTAATAATATAAAATTCACCTACTACCAGTTCGTTTATTCTCATGAGTAAGAGTATATCACCCTTTAGTGACTTTGTAAACCTTGTCCGCTGATCTTAGTCTTAGATTGGATGGACCACGGACAGAAAGCCTAAGAGGAACAAAGGATTGATTTGAAGTTGATCTATCGTATTGTAGAGGTAATTGTGACAAAGTTTGATCAACAAACTTGTTTGAAATGCGATTAGAGGTTACTCGTTCTTGTGGGTTTGGAAATAATCCACCGCCCCCTCCACCACCGGCTTCGGCTGCTGGTGAGAAGAGAAAATAAAAGATAGCGCCTTCTTCTGTGTTTCTAGGGTCGCCTGGATAATCATTTCCATCATTACAATTAAGGGAGTGGTTTGGAATTCCAGCCTCTACTACACTCCAACCGCCATTTGGATTACTTTCTGCTACTCCATTTGTACCAAAAAAGTCTCTGAATCTTCCATCTACTACACTTGTTGTATCTACTTTGCATCCAATAACCGCAGAGTTTCCCACAACTCCGCTAAAAGGATTGGAATATTCATAGCGAAATTCGACATTGTTGCTTGTTTCATATAGAACAACTTGATGCCTGATGGTCTCTAATGTGTAACTATAATATGCTCTTGAATGGAATTCAATTACCAAATATCTATCTGGTCCAGATCCAAATAGTTCATATCGAATGCCATCAGTAGATGTTCTTAAATCATCCCACCAAGGACAAAGAAGAACCTGTGTATTAACATCTGTTATATTAGAAGGCTCCCAATAAAAAGAACTAGCGGCTCCTAACTCCACATAACCCTGAGAACTAACAGAAAATTGTGTATAATCTGTATTATTAAAATTAAAAGTAAAACCAATATTTGTTAAAGCGGAAACGGCATTTGCTGCGTTTCCCAATAGAGTAGTTGGGCTTACTAATGTAATTAAGTCAGTTGATGTTGTTTTTCTATAGAGATAGTAATCGTCTAATGCCGCTGTAGCCATTAAATCTTGTCTCCATCCTTATTATAAATAAAGTCATTAAACTTTTGGATTTTTTTAAATCCATATTTATCTTTTAGGGCTCTAAAATCTTTTAAATTTAGTCCCAAAAAGCTGGCTGAAGCCTTCTCTGTTTGAAAATGACCAAAAGCAAAGTTTAAAACGGCATGTCTTGCTATATTAGGGATAGCCTTCCAAATCTTAAGACCATAAGGAGTACCGCCCATGGAATGAGAAGAAATAATAAGTTTTAATTGAATTAACTCTTCTAATGTCAACCCAGCAACTAAAGCCTCTAAGTCCTTAGATACTTTTTTATTTTTTCTTAAGTTCATTAAAATATTCATGACTTGGTAGCACCTTTTTAAGAACTTTTAAAAATTTAATACTTTCTTCAAGAGTAGCACCGGGCTCTCCAGCGGCAAAGCGAGATGTGTTTGCCTTAACTCTTTCATACTCGGGAGAAGAAGGCTCAACCAGATCTGTTTGTTGTTCTTGGTCAAATTGATCAAAGTACATTTTAAGGTTGGCTACCAAAAAGTCAGCATAATCTTCTTTATCTGATTTAAGAGAAAGCATAGCATAACCATCAGCAATTTGCTTTTGGACTTTGGGAAATGTTCTTTGAGCCATTTCCATTCCTGTGTCATCCAACCCACCAATTTTGACGAATTCTTTTTGGCCACTTACTGCTTTGGCTACATTGGTGGCACCTTTTGGTGGTGGTTCAGGCTCTGGTTCTGGTTCTTTTGGTTCGATATCAATAAATTTATCGTCATCAACATCTACTTCAATATCTTGTTCTTCTAGGGTTTCTTCAGGAACTTCTGGAGCAGGAGCTTCTTCTGGAGTTTCTTCTGGAGTTTCTTCTGGAGTTTCTTCTGGTAATGGCTCTTCACCTGGAGCTACCTCTGGGTTCTGGGGCATTTGGACATCTTCTCTTTCTTGATCGCCTGCTCTTCTCTCTTCTTCTGAACCAGTAGTAAGATCAACTCTTACTAGAGTATTAATAGCATTCTGAATAACATGGGCTCTGAAAGATCTTCTTTGCTCTGGGCTTGTAGTTAATTGCTCATAGCCTTGTTTCAAAATTGGGATAACTAGCTTGAGAGTAGTAGCTAAAACATTGATTCCTGTTGAGCGATTTGGAGTGTCGGTATTGACATCTGTCGCTTCTTGTAATAGTATGTTTCTAACAATGGTTCTTAAACGAGACTTGTTCTTAGCTAGTTCTACTTGTTCTTGTATTCTTTCAGCCTTCTTCTTTTTAATACCAGATCTAATAAATTCTCTTAATTTTCTTTCTTGTAGTTTTTCCATGTTATAAATAGCCCTTTATTTAATCTTGTTCTCTTATTAAAGACATTTTGTTTTTGTTACCACCAGCATAACCTTGTACACCAGCCATAGAAGACACTTCTTCTATGATATCTATCTTCTCTAGCATTTGTTCTTCAGACATATTCTTAAAATATTCTACTTGTCCTAGTCTTTTAACTGCTTTTTCTCTACTGGGATAACAACCAAACTTTCTATCGCCTTTCTTAGAATAAACACACCATTCTTTTTTATCAGGAGTCTTTCTAACTTTTTCGGTAAGTAAAACTATATCTAATGCTTTGTCAATAGTTTCCATTATAAATTTAACAGATTCATTGAGATTATTTAATTCTTCTTTATTAAATTTATCAGAGAGGCTATCATCTACAAGCATTTCGAAGGCAGCCAACTTATCTTCTATTGGCATTGAATCAGGCATGTGATTAATGGCTGTTGTCAAACTTTGTAAAGTAATCTTTGGGTAAGCATCTACAATATCTCTAATTGTTGTAGCACTAATTTTACTTACTGTGTCGCAATTCTCATCTCTACAAACTGGTAATACAAACCGTTTAACTGTTATAGTATCAGAATTTTTGTTCATGCCAGCATATTTGTCTAAATCTTCTTGTGGATATCTCTTAGGGTCTGCCATAGAGGTTAATAATAAAACATTCTCATTTGGACCAGCTTGCTCAACAATATATTCATAAGCTGCTGTGATTGGACTTGGTTCACTTGAAACCTCAACACTTACAGGTTTTGAAATGTTGGCTGTTGAAATAAACTTTTCAAAAATAGCTTTTGCTTTTTCAGGTGTAATTTTTGGACTGCGAACATTTTTGCTGGGAGCCGAAATAATTACTTTAATTTCATCAACCTCTGGATTTTTAGCGATGCTTTTGATAATACTTAAATGTCCTTTGTGTGGTGGTTTAAACGAACCTGGGAAAATAGCAATGTTCTTGGCTTTAACTTCCTTGGCAGCTTCTGGTGATTCATCTCTAAAGGATGAAGCTTCACCTCCTAGAATAAATTCACCAGTAATTTTAGTGTCAAAGTCATCTCCAGAAAGCCTTATTACAAGCCCCTCATGTTCTGTAGCTGGTCCTTTTACGGCACGGTGATCGACCTCCATGTTATTCATAATAACGTTGCCTAGGAGCCGTGTAGCGTGCCAAAACACTGCCCCATCAATAGCCTTCTGATAGTCATCAACGGAAGCAAGCAATTCATCTAACGGAGTCTGTCTTTTAGGGTCGGCATTTGTATCGGCGGCGTCAGCACCAAGAACAGCTTTGTAAATCTCTTTACCTTGCGATGGTGGCTTACGACCGTCTGTAGTAGTAACAGTCTGACCAATTCTATTCTGAGCTGCCTTAAGTCTTTCACCGAGGGGTTTGGTCTCAACTTGCCCTGCTGAATAGGTTACTGAAACTGGGACATTCATAACTGGACTAAAATCAAAATCGCCAGTTGATCTAGAAGGAATAGATGAGTAAACCTTAAAACCATACTCATCAGCATACTTATTTAGTTTTTCTACTAGCTTATCCATAACTTTTTGATCATAAGCTACTGGAACTGAAGGGTCTTTAATTGGCTTATTAGTCTCTGGATCTATTGGTCTTTCTAATCCTGGTCTTACTTGTCCTCCCTTTCTATTTTTCTTTTCGTAAAACTGGTTAATGCCATGAATTTTTAAAAAATTGTGATCGTAAGCTAGAACATTAGTTGTACCCTCGACATATTCCATGTTAAAGAACTTAGTTGGATCATTATACACACCCAACGCTATTAATTCAGGTTTAGCTTCTTGTAATGCATCGTTAAAAATTCCTAGGACATTCTTACCGGCTGTGATCATTCCATGCTCAGGGCTAAATCTTTCAGGCAGTCTATTTACAGTGATACCTTCAACGTCAATAGCCTTAGATGATCCGCGATCCATAGCATATTCTTTTCCTTCTGGACCATCAACAATCTTAATGCTTGTGTTTACACCGTCGATCTTTGTGTCTGGGCGATTTCCTGCTTTGATTTCATCGCCAATCTGCTCAAACTTTTTGATTAAATCTTCACCAGTTTTGACATCATCTAAATCAAATGGGTGACGCATGTGACCGCCCGCGCCGCCTTCAAGTAGAAGCTCTTCTTTAATAGCTTCCATGATTAATTTTCTAAGCAACTTCTCATTTAATAACATTTTTATTTTCCATTAGTTTTTTATTGAGCGTTCTCAATCTTTGTTCGTATAAAGGGTGTACTGGACTATTATAAAGTGGAATTTTACTTCTTTTTAATGATTCTGTCAAGTTAAGCTTTTCTTTGGCTATTTTATCTATGTAAAGCATAAGGGGATCGCGATACTTGCGAATGGACTTGGTTTTCAAGAAATTATTAAGTAGTTGTTTTTCTTCGTCGGTACCGTTTCCTAAAATATTACTGACTATTTTTAGCCATTGATCGTTATAAATTGCTGTATTGTAGACTCTTCCAACTTCTTCTTCGTTGTTTTGGAAATATTTTTGACCAGATTCTGTACCTCTAATCAAAACAGCAAGTATGTTTCTAACCGCTCTGCCTTCACATCCAGGCTCTAAGGGTAGGGCGTCGCATTTTTGTCCATCAGCCGCAGCTTTTTCTGGTCCTCCTGTTGAGGCTGCTTCTCCTTTCTTATCTGCTGGGAGATCTGGGAGGGCATCGATTCCGTATACAAATCGTACTTGTTTATAGGCTTCTTCCAAACCTAGTTTTTTGACTTGAGCCAACATTACTCTACTTTGCGTTAGCCAATTTCTAATACAATCGTATTCTTTTAAAAGGGAACCTTGTTTTAATTCTGCTTTTTTAAGTTTATTTTCTTCGTTTGGTAAAGTGATCTTACCGTTTTTCATATCATCCAAGACCAGAACAAAAGCCAAACCAATCATCATAGCGCCATCATTTGAATGAAATGACATTGGAGTTTGCTTGAAAGTTCTAAAGCCAGGGACTCCAAATAGTTCTCTACCAGTACCAAGTCCGAGAGTTTCTTCATAGCCAGATGCTTTATTATATTCATAGCCTCCTGGTTTTCCAGAGCAATCTACATCATCTCTACATAAAGCTCCGGTTCCTTTACAATAAACATCTAATTCTGCTTTCGCATAATTAATATCTTCTTTGGCTTTATCAAGTCTCTCTTTAACTTCCTTATCAAGATCTGGAGAGGAGAATAATTTGTTTAAACCAATGCCTATTGCTGTTCCTGCTATTGCGCCTGCGCCAGCATAAGCTCCAATCGTCGCAAGACCGGCTCCAGCGACGCTGCCTCCTCCTAGAGCAACAGCCGAGGCTGTTGCTCCTGCTAATTCACCTGAGGCCAGAACAGACATTCCCAGTCTTTGAGTTATGAAAGACGCAATTCTAGGAGATTTCATGAATTGTTGGAGTACGGCGCGCCCATATCCCCTTTTTCCTAAAGCAAGAACAGTTTCTTGAGAGATTGTTCTAGCAAAACTTGCGCCGCGTGGACCTAATTTTTTAAAAAATGATAAAACTCTTGCTGATCGGCTAGCCTTGGTTCCTCCCTCTAAAGCTTTTGCTAACTCAGCCCCTTCAGGACCAGCCTTTTTTATAACAGCCATTAAAATGTTTCTTGCTTGCTTCATCCCATAGAGACTTACAATTGTATTGGTGGCTCCGCTAAGAAAACCGTCGTCATCTTTTGTTTCTTTACTATCTTCAGGTTCGCTTGATCCTGCTTCAAAAGCAGCAGCATACTTTGGGCGATCTTGTTCCATTAAAAGCTTATTCAAGCTGGCTAGTCTTTTTTGTCTTAGGTGAGTCATTATAGTACCTTCTTTAATCTCTCAAATAGGGATTTGGCTTCATTCAGTTTCTTTTGTTCGATGGTTAGGGATTCTTCTAGTTGTTTCAGCCCACCAAGTTGTCTTAATTGGGCGTAGCGTTGTTGAAACTGTTTTGTGTTTAGTCCACCTACTCCATCAAGAATCCGTTTTATTTTATCAAAAATTTGTGGGTCCTCATCTGATTTACTAATAGCGGATTTATAAGCTTTTGCAAAAAGACTCCTTGTTGACCCAGATAGTGATTTAAACAGTTGATCCACTTCTGCTCTAGTGGTAGCAGCAGGAGCAGCAGGGCCAGCAGTAGAACCGGTACCGGCAGCAGGAGCTTGAGCAGGAGCAGCAGGGCCAGCAGTAGAACCGGTACCGGCAGCAGGAGCTTGAGCAGGAGCAGGAGCGGATTGGGCAGTTTGGAGGTTAGCAAGAGTCTCTTGATCAACTATTCCAGTTGGTTCTAAGCTAACACTAGTTTGGAATGCTTGGACTGCTTTTTCAGTGCCAGTCCAGAACTTACCATCGTCTTCAATTTTTAAAAGTCGTTGGATTTCTTTGACTAAATCACCCTGACAACCTTTACCAATTGGCAAATTATCACACATCTGGTATCTTGATCTGCGTGTACCTGAACTCGAACCTTTTGTCCCCAACCCAGTTGGGTCGTACCATGCGCCTATGTTTGCTGTCGTCGCTGATGGTTGTTTTGTGTTATCAGGTTTATCAGCAAATCCGCAACCTAGAGGATTTCTTTTGTGGCGACGAGCCACGCCAGCGACTGAACCATCTGGGCATTTTAAGCATTTATAAACTCCAGATCCTTCTGGACTGGGGGGGCGGTTGGCGCTGATCATCATTCCACCATCGTAACCTTTCTCTTTGCATCTTTTGTCTGCTTCTTTTTGATGGTTTTCTTTACCAGCGTATTTCAATTCGACTTTTACGGTTTCTTGCTCGCTTAAAACCTCTCTAACACCCTCTCTAACCATAGCTTTTAGTTTATTAATTTTTGTTTCAGACATTGTTTTTGTTCCTCTTTTATAATTATCTTCAAAATCTCTGAAGTTCATAATGTTACCCTGAGTGTAAGCTTCCTGCTCCATTCCTCTAAGGTGATCGTTAGATTGGGCGTAGCCAGCTTCAGTAGAGTCCAATGAACCAAAATCACCTCTACAATTTTGAACATGATGAATTAGTTCATGCGAAATAGATCTTAAAATGTCTTTAAGATGCCGACCAGTAACATAGATTTTGATTTCTAAAGTGTCAGGATTATAATGGGCTGTTTTACCCAATGGATCTTTAGCATTTTCTTCATCGTCCATAAAATAAACCTTTACTGGCTTATCAAAGTCTAGATTCTTTGACGAGTAGTCAGTAAAGTTGTTTATTAAATCTTGATTTTGAGAGTAAAGATCGCTGTTGGACTGATCAACTATTTCTATCATGTAGTAAATAGTTTAAACTAAAGTTAAGTTTTTATTCATCAAAAAAGCTCATGAGTGTTTCAGCACCGGGAATGTCTTTGATTAAATCTTTAAATTTAATATTACAAATCTCCTGAGATAGTTCGTTTAAAACATTCTCGTCTTTTATTTTCTCTGCCAAAACTCTCATCAACATAGGCTCAATATTTGTAATCGCAACTCTAATAAGATCTAGCATTGATTTTCCAGCAGATCCCGCAGAGCCTGCTTCTGGATTAAACTTGCTGAGAAGATTTTGGCCCATTAGATCAAATTCCCCTACAATTTCATTATTAACAACACCCAGAATTGAAACAATTAAATTTTTGGTAAGGGTTTTACAAGCAGTCTGTTCGCCGCTTATTAAGCCAGTAAAGTCTTTCAAATCAAGCATACCAACGGTTCTTCTTATTGTCTTGTAAATGATTGTTGATTTAGCATCGTCGGAAAGAGGTCCAAATAAATATTCAAAAATAGCCTCAGCTAGAAATTCTTGTATGTAGGTTTTAACTGCTTTTCCTGGGCCAGTACCGCCAATCCATTTAGAGAGATCATCAAACATCCCCTCTTTTAAAACCATTTTTTGCTTTCTACAACAACCTTTCATTTCAACAACAATAGCCATTTATCTTTCTCCAGTGTTTTTCTTTTGACCTTTCTTGGATCTTGTTTTTAAGTTCTTACAAAACTGCTTCATAGTGAAACCTTTTGGATTGTAACATTTTTTAGTTCTTTTTCTTCTTTCGGAAGAATCCCACTCTTCATAAATAGTCTCGCCCTCTTCTAAACCACCAGGGGCTCCTGGAGGTGCTGAAAGGTAATTTGGTTTAGGTTGATGAATGTAGGGCTTCATCTTTTTATTCTTTTTGTGGGGCATAAATGATTTGCCTCCACCTTTTAAACCTAACAGAATTGGAATATTGATTTTATTAATCTTAATTGAATCACTTTGAAACTTTTCCATCTCGTCTAGTGAGAGGGACTTATCTATGGATTTATTAATCTCATCAAACAAGCTTTCTAGAAATCCGTTGTTTCTTAGTTCTTTAAACACCAAGTTTTCAGTTGAGAATTCACCGCCTTTTTTCAAACCAGCTTTTCTCATGTTCATAATTTTTTCTTTAAAAGTTTCAAGTCTTTTGGCTTTTTTAGAAGGATCTTCAGTGTTCATAATAAGGCGACCCTGATCAATTAGGTCTTTTCCTTTTCTCTTTACCACCTCTTTATCGACATCATGAAAAATTTGTTTTGGTTCTGCTATCCATTTGCCGTCTTTAACACTATAAACTGCTGAAGAGTAATGAGGCTCAGAGTGGCTTTGAGGGTAAAGCTCCACATCTATGTCTTTAATCTTAATGTCGTGGTTGTCGTTATAAATGGTCTTTCTAGCTCTCATGAGTTTTGAGACTAGATCTTCATCTCCAATTTGATTAAAATCTATAACAAGATGTAGGTCTATGTCTGATTTTGGACCATAATGAAAATTAGCCATGCTACCAGTGAAGATTACATCTTTTATGGATTCTTCTGGAATGTCCAGATAATCAGCAAAATGTTTAGCGGTTTGTAAAAGCTTTTCACGAACATCCGACTTCAGGATTAGACCATCCCAAAGTAGAGGATTTAAGGTTTTGCTGATGGTAATTTCAATCATTAAGTAACTTTCTTATCGCTTGGAGTACCGGCGGCAGCAGCAATATTCATTCCTTTGTCTTTCATTCCGTTCCACTTATTTTTAAAGTAGTCTAAGAATCCTTGTGATGGGTTGTCTGGGTTTTCTTTCATAGCTCTTTTTACAGAGGATCCTTGAAGTCTCATATTTTTTTGAACTTTTTTACTTGGTTGTATTCTACCACCACTTTTAGCGGATCTATAAATCTGTCTCATGCCACCAGCGCCTTGATTGTGTGCCACATAAGATAAAAACTCTGTTTCATCATTTAGCACACCTGCGGCGCGCCGAGCAGCACTTAAATTGTTAATGAACAATCTTGCACCAGCATCAGCATTTTTCTCAGCATCATAAAAGTCTTCATCTGTTCGCAGCCCGTATCTATTACCAGTGCTTGTAATGAACTGAAAAAGACCTCTAGCTCCAGTAGCTGATTTTGCATTTGGATTAAAGCCCGATTCAATTTGGACTGCCCCCATCAAAACATCTTCTGGAACTCCATGTTTTTCTGCTGCGGCTCTAATAGTAGCAACGATTTCTGGTAGTTTGCCCTCTGGAACCACACCGTGCCTTCTAGAAACACCTGCAACTTCTCTAGGCATAACAGTCTTTGTTTTTGCAGGGGTATCTTTTACACCAATAGCAGCCAAAGTTTCAGGTCCAGCACAGCCATCTGGTTTTAAGTCGTTTAAAATCTGTGATCCAATAACTGCCATCAGAGTTTTTTCACCAAATTTGCCATCAACAAAGTTTTCTGGATCCTTAGTTAATTTTTTATCAACAATTGCTTGTTGTAAAGCAATAACTCTATTTTTCATGTCTCTGTATTTGCCCATGCCAGCACCAAAAGCAAGAATGTTGCTTCTAAGGCATCGAGGAGCTTTTTCTTTTGCTGCCTGAATTACTTTTGTTGCTTTAGGAGTTTTTTCAACCCGAGCAGGGTCTGCTTTAAGTTGTTGATCAATAGCGCCTGCAATGGCTGTTGCCATCTGTGATGCGACATCACCATACATATGAATACCGTCTGAATTTGATACGACTGGAAAATCTGCTGGGTTGGTGACACCAAAAACCGCTCTTGGGTCGATATAACCAATACCAGCATTTGCAGCGGCTTGCTTAAAAGCACTGTTTCTTCTCTCACGACCCTGATACATACTTTTAGCTCGCTGGTCCCGTGGATTGACAAAATAAGTTTCCAAGTTTTCTTTTGGAACACTCCTTAAGTAAGGAAACTTTTTAACAGAGCCAGAAATGTCTTTAATTCTTTGAACTGGGGGTGGTCCTGAGATAATAAACTTTGTTGTGTTTGGAAACATTTTGGCGATTTTTAATGCATCTCCTGGATTCGATTTAATGTGACCACCAGTAAATAAAATAACAAGATCAAAATTAGTGTCAGGAACTTGATTTGCTGCCTGGGCTGTGTAACTGCCATATTTTGATTTATTTACAACATTATAACCAGCATTAGATAAAATAGAGGCTAATGCTCCACCTGTTGCATTTGAACCGCCCTGGCTGTCACCAATAATTAATGCTCGTTTTCCTGCGGTTTGTTCTTTTAAAAACTGGTAAAATTTATAAGTTATGTTTTCGAAACTTTTATCCCACACTATTTGTTCTTCCTTATTGTCTTAATTGGATATGTTGTTTTTTCCTTATGCTGTAGTCTTTTGAGTCATAGCTGCCGCTATTTGATTTGGTGTTTGTCCCTTGTTAAAAGCAGAAGCCCAAAATTGTTGATTATTGTCGGATAATTCCCAATGCCAAAATTCTGTTGGGTAATTCCAAAGACCATAAATGGTTGGTCCTTTTTCAAACAACCATTTCCCAATTTTAGATGCTTTTACTGCGGATTTATTTTCTATTTTTAATGGAATTCCAAGCCAAAAATCTATAGTTCTTCCACTGCTGTGTTTAGATTTGCCTGGGAAAGACACCTCCTGTCTTGCTATTTTTGTGGCGGCATCTTCTATTTTTGAATATGTTTGTTGTGGCTTGCCATTAACATAAAAAACAAATTTATCTCCCTCCTTTTTCATTATTTTATTTTTACCTTTTCTAACAATACCTTTTGTTTTTAAAGCATCTAAATCTTTGCCGTATCTGCTTTCCCATTTTTGTTTTTGGCTTTCAAGGCTTCTAAGTCCAGATGCCCCTCCTGCTGGCAAAAAGAATTTATCTCCCTCGGACATAACTCCATCAGCTATGGCATCTTTTCTCATTTGTAAAATAAGTTCCCATAAAGTTTTATCTAGTTTTGCTTTACCTCCAAAGGCAGTTGGAACTTCAACTATTTCGGATGACTCTGATGTCGAACTTCTAGCTGGTCTTACTACGGTTACTAATGATTTTGGTTCTTCTATTTTTACTGGTTCGACATTTACATTGGTGCTTTTTGCGGCTTCGATTGCTTTTGCTTGATTAACGCCTGTATAAGAAATCGCAGCATCATACTTTTGCGATAAAACTTGTCTAATTTTATTTATATTTCTTAAAGCAAGAATAAAGTTTTTTCTGTCTCTTGGATTTTCTCCTATTAAAGTAGCAGGAATTCCAACAGCGGCAAAAGCCTGTAACGTGGCAGGGCCAATTTTACCATCTGGCTTTATTTTCTTTTGTTTGTATGGAAGAGCACCTTCACCATAAATAATATCGCCAACAACTGTTTGTGCTAATTTAACAGCTTCTTTTCCGCTTGCTGGCTCATTTGACATTTTTTTCAAAATAATTTTAGCTTGTTCTAATGCATTGCTAATCCCAGCAACTTTATCAGTTGCGCTATCTGTGTTTGCTGCTAGCTGTTCTTTTAATGACTTGTAAAATCTATAAGTTATGTTTTCGCCTTTTTTATCCCACATATTTATTTCCCATCATGTATAAACTAAATAGTCTAAAACGCACTTAAGCCTCCTCTAATTTAGAGTGAGTCATAAGAGTATGAAATCTAAGATTAGAAAAGACTTCTTCAAACTTCTCTTTGAACTCTGGATTCTGAATGTCTGATTTCTCAAACTCATCCAACATAAACCATAGAGAAGAATTTTCATCTTGTAGTTTTTTGACTTCTTTTTCTAAGTCGGCTATTTTTGATTTAAGCTGCTTTATTGTGGGAGACTCTTCTTTAATTTTCATTTACAAAACCTCTTATTTTTTTGAGAGTAGGAGAAATAGCCATATTGTTAAAATTGACAGTGACTGAGCTTACCATTCCAATAACTTCACCTCGATGATTCAAAATTGGACTGCCGGAACTTCCATGTGTTGCCGGTATGGTAAATAGTTTCCTATTTTCAGCTTCCCCTGAATAATATCCGTTGAAAAGCGGGACTAGGTTTTTAGAATAAACCCCAAGCGGAGTAGCTATATTATAAACCTTATCTCCCAGGGCAGGCTCGGTTTTTGAGATTGGATATGGCTTCGAATCAAGCCTTTTAGAACTTAAAAGACACAAATCATCTTCTTTATTAAGCTTTTCTATTTTTAATTCAATCTTTTTATAGTTTAAGTCGAATCCTTCTATCTTTTTAAGCTCTATTACATCAAAAAATGTTTTATATTTATCTAGATCGGTTAAACAAACATGCCTAGCTGTTAAAAAATAGCTCTTTTCTCCCTTGTTTAAAACAAGAAAGGCTGATCCCGAAGAACCAGCCGGATGTTGAAAGCATTGAAGATGATTTGTTGGATTACAAGCTATAATTACTGATTTTTTTTCTATTTTAATGAATTTTCCATTAAAAAATATATTTGAGTCAGTTATTGAAGGCTGTGAACAACAAGAAACTAAAAGAAACAACAAAAAAATAAGTCTTCTCATAAAATAACTACACTTGACTTATTAAAAAAATTCATTTTTTTGTTATAATTTTTTAATGGATTTTTATGACTTACTTAAAATAATTTCTGTTACAAAATCTTCTAAATTAAGAGTAAAAGAGCTTTTAGCTAGCCAATATTTGTTTCATGACACCGATTTAGCAACTTTATGTAGCTTTTATTCTTCTTTACACGGTCTTGAATTTGTTTTTGAGGACTATTTTACAAAAAATAGCGACAAATTAAATAAAAAGGTTGAAGATAGAGAATTTTTAGAAGAAATGTTGGTTTATATTAAAATTTGTACAAACCTTGAAGGGATGGTTAATTCGTTTGTCTCGACAGAAGTAAACTAAACAACAAATTTAGTCCAAGCGAATGGCTTTCTTGTGTTTTCATAGCCTTCGTTTAGTTGATAATAGTAAGCTTCTTGTTCAAAAGGACATCTATAGTAAGCATCTTTACCATTTTTATATTTTATTAAACCCCAAATCCAAAAAAAGGCATAAAGAAGCCACTGTCCAACGAATAAAAGCTCTTTTTGTTGTAAGTAATGAATTGTTTCATGTCTTCTGATACGGTCATCCGACTGTCTACGATCAAAAACCCACAATCCAAACGATATTGCTCTAATTTCGATTGGGGAAATCTTACTTATCCACACAGGTATCTTTGAATTTTCATAAAAAATTGGAAATTTCATCTTAAGTTGCTCCTAATGGTCAAAAAATACTGGATTATCTCCAATATAGACCGCTTCCAAGTTTCTAATAATAGTTTCATTTTCCGCCTTCAGGGTAATATAAATAGTTAAAAAATTGTTATAAATATGCTACCATAAAAACTATGAGTAATAACTTAAAAAGAAAGTTTACTAGAAAGCTCTTCTTAGAAGAAAAGAAAAAAGCTGAAAAAGAACTAGCTAATAAGATAAGAGGCATCTTTTTACCCGATAAATGTTCTAGCTGTGAAACAGATTTTGACAAAAAGAGTAAAGAAATGGCTCAAACTTGGATGGTTTTAGCAAAAGACGAGCAAAAACAGCTAATGTGTCCTGAATGTTGGACCAATTTTAGAAAAGAGTCTTCCCTGGAATCAACCCAAGCAGAGTAGCTTGCCCTTCATCTAGTTCAATTGCCCATTTACAGGGCTTTGAAGACTTAACTGGTTCTTCTGAATAAGGTTGAACACCTGAATGGACATCGGTAACAACCCCATTTTCATCTAAAAAGATAATGTCTAATGGAATGAAGGTGTTCTTCATCCAAAAAGAAAGCGGTTCGGGGTTATCATAAGTAAAAAGGGCGCCTAAGTTTGGCCCTAAAGGTTCTTTTCTAAACATAAGACCTTTTGCTTTCTCTTCAGGTGTCTTAAATTCAATAAAATTGATCTTCCTATTGCCTATGGGAAGAGTCAAACCTTCTATAAGTAACCACTTTTTCCAAGTTTTGGGCATAAACTAAATAGTCAGAGATAAAAAATGACTTGACTATGGACTCAGACCGGTCTATAATGAGTCTAGCTTTGGAGGAAAAACAATGAAAAAGCTTTTACTATCGCTGTTATTACTTATCGTCCCTCAGTCGGCCTGGGGACAAGAGATTGTCTGGGGTTCAAATGACTACAATTATATTAAAGTCAAGTGCTCGACGCCATCAAATCTTCTTAAGTTCTCGAAAAATAAAGAAATCAAAACTTTTTTAAGTCATTATCATAAAGGGTTTATAAAAAATAATCTTAAAAAAATTGTAGTCTGTAAAGAATTATCTCGCTTTGGGTTAACCTTTTATCGAGGAACTTACGATAATGATAGTAAAACTCTTTTTGTAGAAGTTGGCAATGGTGAACTCAATGACACTGAATATGTTCTACACCACGAATTATCATCAATCGTATGGTTAACAAGAGCTAATCATTATTTAATTCATCGTTGGAAAAGTTATTCAAATTTTGAATATAAGTTAGATGGTAATATTTCGTCCGATTGGACTGTCAATGATCGAGAGCAGGAAAAAGGCGCTCTTTATCGATACTGTAAGACAACTCCTGAAAATGATTTTAATGTTGTCGCAGCTTTTTATATTTCCGATTATTTAAAACCCTTGATTCTCAAGGCCGAACAAAAACATTGGAGAATCAAGGGTAAAGTTAATATTATTAAAGAGATTTATGCTGGAATCTTAAATTGATCTACCTAATCCCGCTATAGCTGCCATAGCTCTTTGTCTATCTGCTGGACTATCCCCACCATCAACGGCGCTTAAAGCTGTAGTGATTAGTGGACCAGCTTTTCTAACAAGTTGTTTAAGAGAGCCAACATTGATTGGATTTGTTTTACCCATTGAGGCGAGGAACTCATTAAAAGCTTTAGTTGTTATAGGGCCGATAATACCATCAATATCTTTCTTATCTAAAAATCCTTTATTAACTAGCAGCTTTTGTAACTCAACTACATTTTTATCCCGACGCCGACCTTTTATTGCCATGTCATCAAATTTAGTAATTTCAGCACCAGTTTCAGGGTCATAATCTGTCCCGACCTCTAGATAGGACATTGGAAGGTTGGTACCCTCTTTCAAGACCTTTTTAAGCTCTTCTCTAATCACGCGTTGTAAAAATGTCTTGTTAAATTTCACTTTTGATTCTCCTAGTTGTTCACCATTGTCAGATTCTTCAGGCTTAAATGTATTAAATAATGCTTTTTCTATAGTTTTGAAAAGATCATATGGCTCCAAATTTCCATAATAAGAAGATTCAAGTTTTGCAGCAATTTCCTGTAAACAAGCATCTCTTGTCTCTGGATTGGTTTTAGTTAGAGCCCCAATTAAAACGGGAAAATCTTGTTCTGCTTTTTTTTAAAACCCTTATTGCTTCATCATACCAATGGGTTCCATCATATCTTTTTTCCTCGCCAGTCTGAATACTGCGGACTTTATAACGACCCCTCACTTTGTTTTCTTTAATGAACTTTTGCCATTCATTTAATACTTTTCGCATATAGTAAATAGATATCAAAATACTATTTATTTTGCTATGAATCAGTACAAATGGAAACTATTTTTAGAACAAGCCTTATTGGAAGGAAGGAATCAGACTAAACAAGCCAAAAACAATTATTCTGAAATGAGCGACATCATTGATTATCTATTAGACAAAGATGAAACGCCTAATCATTTTGTTGAAAAATATACTCTATGGCTTGCCCAAAAATTAAAAGAAAAAATAGATCAGATATATGACAGCGAGGGGCTCAGAGTTCCAGAAGAAGACCAGTATGACCCCGTTAATCACAGAGAGATAATGGAAAAACTGGTTACCGCAATTAATGAATATTATAAAGTAGAACAAAAGTTAAAGAAAACAAAACCAAATGTGGACGGCAAAAATGGTTATCAATCAATTGATGATTTTATTGATGCCGTCGCGCAGGCATCCGAAGGTAGAAAAGACACAGAAGGCTATAAAAAATACATAGAAAGAGCTTCACAAATAGAGGGCGATATTATCTATAATAACCCAAAAGAATTAATTGTCGTAACCATCGCAGACAACTTTGAAGAATCTTGTGACTTGGGTTATCCAGCTTGGTGTGTTTCACTTCCCTCAACACAGGGAACCCATTACAATGCTTATAAAAATAGAGGAAATAAAATTTATTTCATTCATCACTTCTTTATACCAAAAGCAAAAATTGGACAAGAAGAGTTTTCAAAAACAGCTATTCAAAAAGAATTAAATGGTAAAACTACTCTTTGGAATGAAAAAGATAATAGCAGGGAGCTTGGAGATTACAAAGCTTGGCTATTAAGCAAGCTGGGCGACGAAAAAGGAAATCGCATATTTGACTCTATTGTGGCTGCGGTCGAACAAAACTGGAAAGATAAATCTAGACCAGAGCCAGTTTCAATAAATTCAAGACAACAAGAATTATTGAAATCGACGGTTCAATCTACTATTGATTATAAGTTGAAATATAATTCAACCATTGAACAACCTCCAGAAATAAATTTAGATAAATTTTTACTCAAAACTGATTATTCATCAGATGATTTTTCACCCAATATCTCAGGAGAATGGGTTGCTAAACTTGGTGAAGTGGATATCAGAGTTAAGATCCCGTATAAAAATTTAGCCTTGGAAACAGAATTTAAAAATAACGAAGATTTACAAAAAACATTATCTGGATTATTGAGTGGTCTGGTAAGGGATAAAGGTGATCCCAGTGTCTATACACACTGCTATGTGGATAATGATGGTGTAGAAATAAGTCTCACACTTAAGATTTATGGGATTCTATACAGTTCATGGGGAGGTTCAATGCGATTTTCTCAATCACTTGGATATGGTCTACGAAATGTAGAAAATATGCAAATTCTAAATAAATATATTCCAGACTTTATTGATGATGTAGAAGATACCATCTACAATTTAGTGGATAACAAAAAAGAAGTCTCAAGAAGACTTTTTGAGAATAAAAAGACAATCATAATAAGGGTGGGATAATGAGCAATTACCAAGATTTTAATATTGTTGTAAAACCCGGTTCCCATTTTGAATATATTTTGACTTTCCCTATAAGAGATTGAACCTTTTCCATAAGAGCATCTTTTAAATCTTCTCTTCCTTGTTCTTCTAAGTAAGAACTTACTTTATTTTCATCATATTCTTCAAGAGCAATTGCTGCTAATATATCGGGCCATCTATCATCTTTTAGCGGACCAACCACATCAAACAAATCATATAATTTTAATTTAGCAATTTGTTCTCGTTTAATTTGTTCTAAGTTTTCTCCTGCGGCTTGATGACTTTTACTAATCCCAGCATATAAAGCCTCACCAACTTTTAACAAATCTTCTCCCTGGGTATAATCAGGAATATAATTTGTAGGATCAAGATCTCTTACATTTTCTAGATGATGACCTATGGCATCATGAACCATTGTCCATAATGGCTTAGTGTTATCTTTTTCTATTTGTGTAGAAGCTGGTATTAATACATGTACTTTGTCGGAATCTATTCCTTTTTCTTTTAAAAAATCTTTAAGAACTTGAGGCGATTCAAAGATACTTTGACCTGAACGTACACCAGCATCTGTGACTATATCGGCCAACAATCTCGCAGAAGGTAAAATAATTACAAGGTCTTGCTTTGTATTCTTGTATAAATCTTTTGAAATCCTTACAAAGCCTTCGGGATCAGAAGCCATACCAGCCTTGCCAATAGTAGCTGCTCTTTTATGATTCCCAACATTTATTAGCGCGCTCAAGGGCGCTTCTCTAAGTTGTTTTTTACTTTTTATTTCTACTATAATCATATAATAAATAGTTCTAATAAGCCCATAAACAGCCCGAGACACGCGTATAAATCATAACAGCCCGAAGGGCTTGCGAATTTTTTTAAAGGCATTATAGCGCGTTTAATGGGCTTAAAATGGGGTTAAGATGCAGTTACCAGCGCAATAAAAAATCATTTCAAAGTATAAAACCCTTCTTTTTCTTTAAATACTCTTTGAAAAGCTTTTTCCACTGCCCCCAATTCATCCGCAAGTTCAACTCGCCCCCGACCGGAGACCAGGACGCGCTCTTCCGCCGCTGCAAGCTCTTGTATACAAGCATCTCTTGTAACTGGGTTTATAGTTAAACCACGAACCATGACAGGATATTTTCCTTCTAATCTTTCTAAACGACCAACTGCTTTTTCATATTCAGGTTCATTGGGCTCCCACCTTTTGTATTCGTCCTCGCTGACCGATTTCGGGACCTTCGCTTTATATTTCTCTTCTTTCAAAGTCCTTTTAAGCTCTTCTTTAATAATCTGCCTAAGTTGGCTTTGGGTTAGTTTCATTATAATACTCCTAAAAGTGGTAAAATAAATAGCTTTTGAAATCTCAAAAACACTCTGGGAAATTTTTTAACCTATCTTGTTTCAGCCTTGACGGCCCCCCTATTGTGAGTTATAATAGATCCATGACACAGACCGGTTTAATCCTATTAGGCTCATTAGTCCTTCTACTAGCCCAGATAGGAGCTTGGTTTTTAAATAACTCCCAGTTTGCTTGGGAATGGTGGAGAGACAAGCCCCTAATAACGATCTTAATTTGGTCTATTCCATCATCCACAGCTTTTTGGTGGGGCTCTAAGTTAACTTATGAAGGGCTTGGAACAGCTTGGTCATCAAGATTATTGGGGTTTGGCATTTCTTATGTAAGCTTTCCCCTTCTAACTTGGTTATTCCTAGGCGAATCAGCTTTTACACCAAAAAACATTGTAAGCTCTTTATTGGCTTTTGTTCTTGTGGGAATACAAGTGTTTTGGAAATAGGGGTAGTAAAGCTAAATCTCAAAAATTACCCAGCGGATTTTTTTAGTCTATCCACTTTTTTAAAAGTAAAACCTGCTTAGGGGTAGTAAGGGGTATTAGGGGAATCATAAACCTAAGTCTAGGGAATCACAGGGGGAATGAAGGCCAATTCTGGAAAACTATAGGCGTCACAACCATCTCCCATGGGAGTTTATTAAGCGAATTCCTACTAATGACTAGTGCAACCAATTAGGTTTAGTCTGGGTCATTGATCGTATGCAGCCAATTTTTAAATTTTCGAGAACCAGCGTCTAAAAGAGCCTTCTCAAGTTTGCTTTGTTCATTTCCAAAAATTTTATCAAAAATCTTATATTTTTTTGGTTGCAGCTTAGTTTCAATTGAGCTGTCAAAGTTACTTTTCAATTGATCAAAAAAAGCAATTTGTTTACTATCTTTATAACCTTTATCTAAGTGTTCCTCACCCCAGGTAAAGCAATCATCATCCTCAGTCTCTGTTTGATATGAACTATCAAAGGTAGAAAGCCCATCATTTTTAGAGGGGACTTCTTCATCTGTTTGATCATCTATTTTTTTCCATCTGCGCCTCGCCCCTAAAGATACAGCATTTTTGTCTGAGGTCACATAAGCGTCTATTTTACCGGCAAACCCCAGCAATGCGTTATAAAGAAATTTGCCATAACCTCTTCCAATAGATTTCTTAACAGAATATGTGTTGGAGCACTTGCCTCCTGGTTGCCCTGTAATGGAATCAACTCCAAGTTTTTGTGCTACCTTTAAAAGATGGGGATTATATTCAGCCTCAATATAACCAAGAATTAAGACATTTGCTAAATAATCATCTTTTAATTCTTCAATGATATCTTTAATTGACATTGTATTAAGAAAACGAGAAAGCTCTTTAATGTTAATAAGAACAATTTTTATTAACCTATCTTCTTCAAAATGATAGACAAGACCAGCACTTGACTCTTTAGACTCCTTTAAAACGTTTTTGTTGATAAATTGTCGCCATTCTTTTAGAATTTCTTTCATAATAGTCTCCACTAATCGCCATTATAAATAGTATATTAGGGGGAATGAACGCCAACTCTGGAAAACTATAGCCGTGGTGTGAACGGCCTACCCCCACTTTTCCCAATAATTCCGCCTACTTAGACTTACTTTTCGGAGGTAAGGGATAACGAGGGGAGGGGGGAGTCCCTGTAATCAAAGGGCTTTCTTACATGTCAAGCTCTTTTGTTATTTGACCAAACAAATCTAACCTTTTGAAATTGCAGGGTTTTTTTGACAGGCTCGCAGTATCACGATTTGATTCAACTTTCCCTAGGGCGAGATAGACAATAAATCCGGTAGGTTAGGCCAATCCGCATTCTGAGGCTCTGAGGGCTATATAGGCGATTTTGTTTAACTTTCCCTAGGGCGAGATAAAGCTTTATTATAGCCAACTTAGCTAAACCTCGTTAGAAGGCTTAGAATGAGGTTTTCCTCTTTTGATTCAATATCTTATAGAGCGGAGATAAACCTAATGATTAGGAGGACTTAGATAAGGATCGTTAGTTCGCTTATAAGGGCTGTAAGTCGGCTAAATCATTAGGATAATAATGCTAGGGGTTATAGGGGGTTAGTAGGGTAGTATTAGGGAACTTAGGGTTGATCAGAACTAGTTAGATTTATAGGGGTTTTGGGTGGATTAAATGGCTCTCCCCTAACCACTACTAATCATTAAGGTTGTTTAACTGTAGACAATCATTTAGCAATACCAATAGGCTACGATTTCGTTTCATAACCCCCTGACTCTATTGCTGTTTTTATCTTTATAACCCACTACAATATATTTCCTCTTTGAACTCGCTTAGTTAGACGGGATCCTTAGCCAACTTACGGCTTTCAAAAGCATAAAAAAAAGCCCTATAGATCCGCCTGGTTAGAGCAGACCTATAGGGCTGGTGGGTAAGTGGTGGTAATCACTTCATTTTCTTTGTTGAGTATAAGGGCTTGTAATCACTCACCAATAGCTTAGGCTTGTAAGTAATGGGAACTGTTAGGGTTTTGATCTTGTTTAGCTTACTACCCGAAATGATTAGATAAATCTCATTAACCTCGCCGTTATCTGAAAAGTCAATGGTTCCGGTAGCTTTGATGATTTGCATTATAACCCTCCGATTTACTTGGGCATATTCAAATCCCTGATTTCCTCAATAGAAACGGGATAATAGTCCCATACATCAACGCCGACATTGATAACGGGATTCCCTGAAAAGCTGCCTACTTTCCAAGAGTTATGAACATGCCCGCATAAGACCAATCCGCATTCATGATCAATGGGATAATGAGAAAGAAAAAGCTCAGTCATTCCATTGACTTCCAGGCTTAGAATAAGCTCTTTGTGCCATCCATGAAATAGCTTGCGAATCCCTTTTGCGTCATGATTTCCCATGATTAGGATGATTTTACCATTCAATCTCGAAATAATCTCTACAATCCGAGACTTAGGCATAAAGGCAAAGTCCCCGAGATGATAGACAATATCATCGGGGCTGACCTTTTCATTCCATCGCCTAATCAATTCCTCATTCATTTCATGGACATCGGCAAAGGGACGATTGCAATATCCAATAATGTTTTTGTGACCGAAATGTGTATCGCTTGTAAAGAATATCATTAATGATTCTCCCCAGTTATCGGTTCAAGTAATTGATATCCGCTGACCGAATCCTCGATTCAAAATCCTCAATGATGTTGAGGAGTTCTTCGCTTGCATTTCTAACATCAGTTTCTTCTTGATATAGAAATCGCTCTTGCCCTTCAATTTTACTAATCAAATCGGTGAGTTTGAGCTTTTGCCTTGCCATAGCCGTCTGGATTTCCTGAAGGATAACAAGGGCTTCCAATTGTTCACGGGTCATTTTCATTCTAACCCTCCGATTTACTTACGCATTTGCTTTGGATCTAACTTAGCGGGATCTTTGTACCTTTTGCCGTCCTTAGCACAATCCCAAACATTCGTGATTTCGCGGAGTTCGGGCAGATCCAAATCCTCAATGTCTTCGGCTACTTGGATCTTTTGTTTCACTGCCCTCCGCAACTTCCTGTTATTGTTGCGCTTATCTTCCTTCTCCGATTCAGCGCAAGTGTTCGGAATGATTGGAGTTTTCTTTCTTGATCTCGCCATGGTCTAACCTCCTGAATCCTCAAAGGATTTTGTGTTCACGATTGCATAATCGCTTTTGAGCTTTTGCATTTCACGGCGGAACTTTTCCTCCATGATTTCGAAGACATAAGCGATTTCTTCTTCATTGAAGAATTGCAACCGGCTATTGTCGAAGTTCGCGAGGCTTTCCTCAATGAAAGCATCGACTTCCAATTGGATCGCAACCTTTTGATTCTCTCGCATTTCTAACCTCCCTGAATTGCTTGGTATTTTACCACACCCTCATCATCATCATAAAAGGCAACGATTCTGCCCTTTTGTACCAGACTGATAAGAGCCTCAAAGTATTCATCTTTTTCTGGATCGTTAGCCTCCAACATGTCTCCGTAAATCATCGCAATCATTGAGATTTCCATTCTCTCTTTATCAGTCATTTCTAACCCTCCGAAATCCTTAGCGATTCTTGCTTGGCTTAATCATTTCCGAAATAAAGCCAAAGCAAAACATGAACAAAAGCACAAAAAAGCGAATGATTCTCATTACTTACCTCCGAAACTATTGGTTGATTGGGTCCACGATTTCCCAAATGAAATCAAGGACATAGCAAACGACTCCGAATCCAATCGGAATCGCAAAAACCTCAATGATTTCCATTACTTACCCTCCGTTCGCTTCTTGAGCAGGAAGACGACTTTCTTCAATGATTTGAACTGCTTAGGCGTTAGCGGATTTCCTGTTTCAATCCGCTGGTCTAGCGACTTGACGAAATCCGGTTGAAAATCAGGCACTTGCGGAAGCAGCTCTTTTGCCTGTGAAATCCAACGCTTATGAGCATCCAAGTATTTCATGCCTTTATGTTCCATAACCTAACCTCCCGAACTGATTACGGTTTCTTCTTGAATCCAAACGCTACAATAGGCGTCGTCGGGATTAGCCAAAGAATCCCGCAACTTAACCGCATCAGG
>Ga0208542_1000106_pt1 | contig 33733 bp, 55 predicted proteins | sample DEB08_DNA_3_FD_185495 | JGI IMG/M metagenome (GOLD analysis project Ga0208542, IMG submission 185495) | Aqueous microbial communities from the Delaware River and Bay under freshwater to marine salinity gradient to study organic matter... | ecosystem: Environmental > Aquatic > Marine > Coastal ... | reverse complement strand
CACGTCGATATCCGTGTCGGTGCCTTTGATCTGAATGTAATCCCCCGGCTCAAGGATCAGCTTCCCTTGTATCGGGTTGAAGCCATCGTTTGCCGGGACCGAAACCGCATTGCAAATGATCGTCGTCGTCCCGCCGCCGCTTGCTACCTTCTGCAACGAGAAGTCTTTTGCCGCGCTGGCGTTTGTGTTCGCCGCCGTAAAGCCGATGACAATGGAGGTGGTCAGTGCGGGTGCCGTGTACATCGTCACAAACGATGCCGTAGTTGCCGCCTGTACGCTTTGGTATGCTGTAGCCATTAATAAATCTCCTTAACTCAGGGCCAAAAGAAGGCCAATGGAGACTTCCCCATCCGCCCCTGCTGGGCCAGTGGCCCCGGTTGGGCCTGTCGCGCCTGTTGCACCAGTTTCGCCTTTATCCCCGGTGCGTTTGAACTGGACCCGGATCGGGTCGGTGTCGTCGATGGTCCCGTTGCTAACAATATGGCTGACCGCCAACTCAGTCCAGCCGCTGTTGTCCGTCAAGCCCAAAACCGAAAAAATCGCAAAGTTGCCGGGATTCTGGTCTTCAAAAACATGCAGAAAGCCTTTGATCGTTGAGGTGCTGTCGTCCCACGTAGCGATGTAGGCGTTAATGTCTGGGTTGTTGGTGTCTGCCGTCAGATCGTCAATAGCAATAGCCGTGACCGATGCGTAGGTGGCATTGTTAAACCGTAATATGCCAGTGCCGGGGTCGGTTATGCTGGTTGTAGTTGAAAAAGTATACTTGTTGGCAAAAGAAGCCGCGCTGTTAGCGGATGCCGCCGCGCTTGCTGACGCTGCCGCTGCGCTTGCCGCCGCTGCGGTAGCGTTAGTGCTTGCATCAGCAATATCAGTGACAGTAGGTCCAACCTCAATCCCGCCAGAAGTCGTTACCTTAATTGTTCGTTCAGTGGCGTCAAAGCCATCAGGCCAATTAAGGGAATACGTCTCAGAAGACGTTGGGGGACGTTTAAGTGCGCGGCCAATAATTGTTTCAAGCTGTTGACCAATAGCAAAAAGCTTGTCCAAAGTTGTATTAAGCGTCTGAATATTGAAGATGCCAGCAGTCGGAAAATCCGTTGTTCTTTCAATCGGAACATCACGCTCAATAGTGATCGTGCAGTTGCTTTGTGAGCTTACAAAAGTAACATTACCACCAGAAAACCCATCATCAACGGCAGTGCCGCTGATTGTGTAATCAGTAGTAATTGTTTGAAGCGTTCCATCGACATAAACTTTTATATCGCTGTCTGCGAAATACGGAAAAGAAATGGTAAACGGCCCTGTGCTTGGAGTGCCGCCTACCGTGTACTGATCTCTTGCGTCATTATCAGCGATGGTAATTTGAGCCATTTACTTGGTTCCCACTATTGCGTCTTCTGCCGAATCCCAAATGCCATCTGCCCAAAAAACACGGCTAGTTGGGAATGTCTTTCGTATATATCCGGCATCACGCGAATTTACGTGACCATCGCTCAAACCAGAAACTACACGACTTAGATTTGAAACTTGATTCACAGACGGGCCAAGAACCGCTCCAGCGCGGTATGTTCCGCTTGATTTACGAGGGTTTTCCCCCAAAAGAGGGCCAAGACCAAAGCGGTTATCCGTAAATGTCTCAACTAGACCATTTAAATCGCTAAAATAGCCAAGAATACCGCTGCGATCTATGCCGTCTTTTATCAATTCGGGCAATTTTTGAGAACGACCCTCATTTTGTTCATTTCGGAACATAGAAACCATCATGCCCATGCCAACAGCTGCTGCCGCACCAACAATAAAGTTCCGATCTCCATGCTGTAAACCGGGAACAAGAATACGTTGCGTTGCAGAAGCCCCAAATGACTTAAACTGAAACAGAATTTGAGCCATTTGCGGCGACATAAAAAGCAGTTCGGCCTTTTCTGCCATACTTGCTTCGCCAGCGTCACGTTTTGCCTTCAAAGATTCAGCGCGTTCACGGAAGTTACGCTCAAAACCGCCGCCCATAAAATTTGGCAAATCCCCAGCCCCAGGAGTAACAATAATCGTATTGATTTCTTTCCCAAGAGCCGCCCTATACGCTTTTGCTGCTTCTTTATCAGTCCAGTTTTCAGTTTTAGCAATACGAACACGACCATTTCGGACGCCATGCTCCTCAAACTGGATAGCGATGCGCCAAGCCATATTTTCGTCAATGCCTGCTCGAGCAAGCTTTGTTTGCTCATAAGGGGTGCTAGGTTGGCCTCTGGAGCCTACACGGCGCAAAGCTGCTTGGTTGATGCGGTTTTCATAGGCCGCAAGAGTTTCGCCGTCACGCGGCCTTATATCGGCGTGTGCAAGCTCATGCTCAATGACAAAATCACGCCATTCCTCAAATGTTTTAAATTGATCTTCCGGCAACGGATCAACGCTACGAAGCCTTGGGTTCGCCCATGCTTTGTTTTGCCAAGCTTCACGAAGCTTATCTATGTCCAATTCAAGCGTATTTGTGCGCTTGTTGTATTTTGCTGCAATGCGCTGATTTGAGCGATTTGAGATAACTTCGCCGTAGGTAATGGTCGCTCCGGCACTGTTTCTCCCAGTAGAAGCCCATTTTACCGACTCATCAAGCATCCGAGAGCCTGTAATCAAAGACGCCATCGTTTTGACGCCAACATTCCAAGGGTTCATCAGCGAAAAGTTAAAGAATTGCTGAGTAGCCGCAGCAGCAGCACGTTCAAAGCCAGTGGTCGCGCTCATTGCGTCTTGAAGATCAGCAAAAATTGCAGCCCTCATTGAAAGATAAAGATCAAGTGCTTCGCCAGCCAATTCGGCTTCAGCATTTGCCAAGCCAATTTTGCTGTTTGAAATGCCCTCTCCACGCATAATATCCCGAATATCTTGAGAAAAAGCATCAAACAGTGTGCCATGAGTACGCATTAAGCCATCGTACATAACCAAACGAGCCATATCAGGAATAGCGGCAATGGCGCCAGTAAGGAGGGTCACAGCGTTATACATTTTGGCTACGCGCAAACCCCTGTTAGTCCAAGTATCAGGATCATCTGGCAAGCCATAAGTTCCGCGAATACGGTCGCGAACAGATTTAATATCGTCAATCTCTTGATCCCGAAGTTTCTCAAGCTTTTCTTTGGCGTCACGCCCACGCGCCGCATCAATCTTTTCTTTCCATTGCTCACGCACCTTTTTGATTTGCGGAGCAAGGCTGATTGAGCCAAAAGTGTCCATCAACTCAAGATCAGGCGCCATTCGAGTCGTATAGTATTTGCCAACGGCAAAAAGATTATCTTCAAGGTAGTCCTCAAGCGCCTCATCTGGGATAAACGCAAGCGTTCTGGTTCTCAATGAAGCGGCTCGGCCAGTAAAATCAGAAGGATTAAGCATATCACCAGCAATGCCCATTGCATCTTCTTCGGGTGTTCTAGGGCGCTCTCCAAGAATTGCATCAATCGTACTACCAACATTTTCTTCCTCAACGCCATGACGAATTAGAATTTCGCCAAATTGTTCACGATTGGCTCTAATTTTGTCTTTTCGATAAATTCGATTGAGATAACGAGGGTCAAGGTCGCCATCATCAATTTGCTTAATCATTTTGCGAAGCTCCATAATCTCATCTTTGAGAAGATTCTGGCGCATTTCGTTGTCATTTGCTCGACGCAGGGCGTTATATTCATCAACTTTATCGGCCAATTCATCACGAAAAGCCCTAGTAAACAAACCGCGCTTTTTGGCAGCTTCACCCATAGGACGATAAACTTTTTGGTGCCAAAGATTGGCCGCTTCCATTACTTCTGGATCAAAATCGGCCGCATCGTCGCCAATTCGACGTTTTGCACGACCAGCAGAACGCAAAAACTCATCAAAAGACATGGCTTCACCCCGATTTCTTTTCAGAGCATCGCTCATTTGCTGACCAGTAATCGTTCTCGCAGATTGGCCGCTAACACGTTGACGGTAACGAAGGTAAATTTTTTCTGTTTCCCTCATGGTTTTAACCATAGGAACAGTCCAGTTGATTGCCACCTTTCGATCAACACCAGTAGCCGTCGCAACATTGTCTTTGTTTTTCTTTTGATAAAAGGGATGCTCGACCAACTCAGAAATCATGGTTTTGCCCATGTTTGAGCCACGGTTTAAAATCCGCTTAACCGCACCATCAGGCAATTTGTCTAGCCATAAAGCACTGACAAGTTCCTCATCTTCAACGCTTGTCCGGCTTTTTTTGCTAGGAATAGGTTGCTGAAGCTCGCCTTCCATGGGTTCATCGCCGCGATCACGGGGAGGCTCATTCCCGCCGTTTTCGACGCCCCTTTGGGCTTCCGGTTCTCTTATTTCGCCTGTTTCTGGGTTAAATGGTAGCTCATCATCCAATGCCGCTTGCTGACGAGCCTTGTGGGCGCCTACAGAGGGGTCTCCTGCAAACTTTGGCGCAGACTGAAGCTCCGCTTCGGTCAAGGTGTCTTGCAGAACCCGCCGCTCAAGATCGTTTAGCTCAGAAAGCGGAACGGAATAGCGTCGAGCGCGGATTCCATTCATGACAGCCCTGCCGCCGACAAAAAGACCATTGCCCATGCCGGTGAGGCCGACATTCAAAAGTGATTCTTCAAGCAATCGGTCAGATTCCGTGCCTTGCAAAATAAACTCATCAAGGCCATACGCAGCAGTGGTAGAAACGACATCACGGAGAGAACGAAGACCGCCAAAAGCGCGGATGCCGCCAAGTCCAGTAACTTCGCCAGCCAAAACGCCAAGTGGAGCAATTCCCACATTTCTTTCTGCCAATTCCTTTTGACGCTTTTGATACATATCAAAGATCATTTTAGATTCTTTGGCAGTCTGAACGTCATACCAACGTTCTTGCCATTCCTCGGGAAGCCGATTAAAATTTGGGTCTTCCCAAGGAACGTAATCTCTTTTTTCGGGATCAGTCGCACGATACTGTATCCGCGCACGTTGATCCGCAATTTCAGCATTAATAGGGCGATTAACGCCCATAAAAGTACGACCAGCTTCAATCAATGGATTGTTATCGGCAAAATTTTCCATAAAATAGCCAAACTGCTCGGTTCCGGCAGTCGGCATATTTTCAAGGGTCTTTAAAAGACTTCCATGCTGTTCAACATTGTTCTGCTCATAGCGGCCAGTAATCAAACTGGCTTTTCCTGTAAGAACATCATCGCGAGAAATCATCGTCATTGCATAGATTCCTCATGAGCGCGAACAGTGCCTTCCATTAACCCTTTAATATGGTCAAGGCGAGCGGCATTGCTGACTTCATCTGCTGGATCATAACGGCTAAAATCAAGTTTATTGATTAAGCGAGAAGGGTCTCTAATTGCTTTTAAAACATCATTTCTATTTCTTTGAGCCGTAACTCGCTCCATAGCTACAATTTCGTGGGTTCCTCCGCCAAGCTTTAAAAGTTTAGAAACATCAATTACTCGTGGCCGACCATCTGGGCGAGTTCCGACTTGAAGTTGTATTTGCCAAACATTTTGCGTAACATCGTAGGGAGTAATTTTAATTTTGCCTTCGTCCCAAGCATCAGAAAAATCATTGTCTACCCAAGAGTACCAATCATCACCAATCTGTTCTTTTAAGTCTTCTCCAATAGAACCGTCAAAAATACGCTCCCAATACCAATCTCCACCAAAGTCATCATCCCCGGCTTGCTTTTGAATTTCATCAGCAACAGATTTAAGCGCAGCTTGAACAACTTCTTTAGGGCTTCCAAAACCACCATTTTCAACATTCTGCTCAAATGAAAAACGAACCATATTTGGCTGAGTTCCAAAAGTAGAAACTTCACTCATGCCAGCGCCTTGTTTTGCCATAATTTCAAGGGCGCGTGGAACAGGGTATTCATTTCCAGAAGCAGAAAGCGCATACATAGTTTCGTTTAATTCTTCCATGAAAGCGTTTGTTGATGGAGAAGCATTAGTTGAAAACATACCCTGCAATTCAGAAGGGGTTATGCCTTCACCTTGAAGACGGGCAAAGTTTGCTCCAAAAAATATTCTTTTTAGAATAGTTGAATTGCCGATCATATCTGCTGTTATGTTCCCGGCAAAACTTGAAGCAGAAACAATGTTATTTATTTCGGCTTGGACGGCTTCTCTTGCGTATTTCGTGGTGTCATCGCCATTTTCACCAAAAAACTTTTTGTTATTGGCTTCAAAAATATCTTGAGAAACGTCACCACTGAATAATCGTTGATATGCTGCTCTATACTCATCGTCATTCATTCCAATAAGATTTTCTAACTTATCAACGCCTTCTTTTAGGCTTTCTGGCAATTCTTCTTGTCTGCCAATATCAGACATTTGATCGTAAAGCATAACAAGAGCAGTAGCAGCGTCACGATCTTTTGCTACACTTTTCCAATGACCTAATGCTTTTGTTCCATAAGAAGGAACACGACCAGTAATTAAAATCTCTCTAGTAAGCGTCGAAATATGATCTGGATTTGTTTTGTCAAAACTACCTCCATAATTCGCTTTTTCAGATTCGGCGTCATAAGCAGACCCAAGCGATTGAGGAATTGGTTTTCCAGAAGCAATGAAATTTAAAGCTTTGTGATACTTTCCTTCTGGCGATTTTTTATAAGATTCAACGGCAGTAATTAACGTCCCAAGATTTTTTGCAACAACGCTATTGATGTCTTGTTCAGCCAAAGTAATAAGAGTTTCTTCGTCCATTTGACCTGTTTCAATTAAACGCTCTTTAATTTTTTCGACACTAATGTTTTCCATTCTGTCTAAAACAGTTTTTTGACGAGCCGCATTAGCAGTGTTTAACGCACGTTTATGCGTTTCGCTGTAATACTGATACATCGGATTTTGTTTGACGGCGCTAATAGACGTTGCGCCAGTTTCAATACGGGCAACTTCAGAAGAAACTTCCGTTTGCACACGATCCATCAACAAAGTGTCTTGCTGATCTTTTGCTGGCTTTACGTTTTGGTAATAATGCGCCCAAACGTGTTTGTCTTCGACATTATCAAAGCCAGCTTCACGGTATATATTTTGAATTTTTGAAGGCGGAATAATAAAATTCGGATTTGGATTTTGAAGTCGTAATTTGTCAATTTGAACTTGAACGGCGTGTAGGCGCGGAGCGACTTGCTGTGCGCGAATTGTGTTTTCGCGGTTTACAGCATCCAAGCGAGCAAGAATTTGAGCTTCTGCTTCTTTTGCGACTTCTACACGATCAGCATAAGCAAGAGCATCATCGCCAGTTTGCTCAGTCTCAAGAAACTTGTCGATTGTTTTTAAGCCAGCAACAGGGTCTATCTTTTCGGTATCAGCAAGAAGCTGACCACTAACTTTTGCTTTGAGCATAGAGCGGTTCATGCGCTCAATGCCGGATGGCGTTAAAAATGTTTGAGAAGCATCTTGGGCATCGCCATAGATTTTTTCTTCTAAGGCTTTTGCCTGTTCAATTTGGCCAGCCTTATACAATTCACCAAGAGTTTTAATGTCTCTCTCTTGGGTTTGCGTATATATCTTTTGCGATTCTTCATATTCTCGTTTGATATTGGTGTCATTGATCGTGTTTATGCCACCACGAAGAACCTGATCGGCAATAATACTAACTTGACCGCCAATGTCTTTGTGAAGGCCGCGCAAAAGAGGCTGTAAATAGCCTTGATGAAACTCTTTCTCATACTTTTGCAGCGCATCAGGATCATTTTGATTCTTAATCAAAAATTCTTGTGATTTTTGCCGAATGCTGGTTTCAAGCGCACCTTTTGCCGCAGTGCGCTGAGCCGCCATATAAGAATCAGTGTAAATGCTTCCAGCGTCAGGAACAGCCGTGCGACTTACAGTGCCGTCAGGATTAATGGAAACAGAGTTTTCACCAGCAAGACGCCCAGCCTTTGCCGCCTCATCTTTGGCTTTTGCCCCAAACTGAGCAGACATTTGCTGCGCTTGGTCAGCAAAATTAAAGAACATCTGCGTTGACCCTTCGTTAGGATCAACGATAGGGCGGCTGGCAATTCGGGTGCGCCTAATGCTTTCAAATTCACTCATTAAGCCGTCCTCGACTGTTCATAATCCATGTAAGCACCAAGCAAAGAACGACCACCTCCGACAACGCCCTGAATAACGCCAGCGCGCCCTTTATTTGAAGCTTGAGCCATTTGCAATCCAGCAACAATGTTTCCTGTAGATTGATTTACTGCAATCGCACCAAGTTCATCTTTGAGATATTCTTCACCTTTTTCAATTTGAGCCATTTGATCTCTCGTAGGATCAATTCCTCGCGCCCCACCATTTGCGATAATCGTTCCGCGCATACGATTAAACCGCTCAAGAGCCGCAGCGCGGTCCACATTTGCTTGAATTTCAGCGCGTTGGCGTTCTACTTCAATTTGTTGTCTTTGAAGGTCAGCCGCAGCATCAGCAGACATAGCGCCAAGAATGTTTGAGCCAAAAGACAAAGCGCCCAAGCCAAGAGAAGCAGCTTGAAAGCCAGTTAAGCTTCCAAAAAAACCTCCACCGCCTCCCGCAACCATACTTGATGGAATGCCGAATTGAGTTGCAGTGCCAACAACGCCAGCCCCAAGGCCGCTAGAACTACCAGCGGCGGCGCCAGCAAGACCAAAACCACCAGTGGCAAAGCCAACCCCAATAAGAGCAGCAGCGCCAATACCAACTTTTGCCGTATTACTACTCATGCCGTCACTTCCATATACAAACCGCGCACACTCAAAGGCAAAGGAACAGTCTGAGTTATAGATACAGTTGGATCACCAGACCAACCAAGCAAAAAGAATTGATACTCACCTTCGGCTGGCGTCGGAGGATTTGAAAAATCTTGCCCTGCTTGCGTTAATACAAGCTCATTATTGGCAAGAGACATAGATTGAGTGCCATAAACACTAGCAACAACCCTAGAAATACGCTTTTTTTCCCCGGTAATATATTGCCCACCAATAACAGCATCCACAGGCATCGTTTCAAGTTCAAACGTAAAGTCTAGGCCAATCTCAATATCATCAACAGCTTCATCAGTGGTAATTTCACCACTTCCGTTGGTAGTATATTCGCCAAGATACTGAGCATTTGAGTTTGTTGTGGTTTTGACAGTACTGTTTGGCAAATGAGCAGCCGTCCAACTTGTCTTTGCAGCCCCCGTATCTTGCTTAACAGCGTCCATCGTGACATCCCAATCAAACATTTCCAGCCAATAAACTGTCGTGGAATCTATTTCACGTGAAACACAGGCAAAAAGGTTGTTTGCAGCGGTCGCCGTGCTGACAAATGAGCCATTTGTATTCCATTGAACCCAGCCAGCCACTTCTTCGTTTCGAACAGACGTAAAAACGGCCATTGTTCCATCAGAATTGACAAAAAACGCATATTGTTCTGGTCGCTTATTTGTACCCAGAAGTGTACTGGTGTCATCAACGCCAGAAATCAGATGGTTTGAAACAATAGAAACAGGGTTTGAACTATAAGCTTGCTCTGTATCATTCCATAAATACTCACGGATGACACGGCCCGTTTTTTGAAGAAACAATGTTGCGCCATCGAATTTGACCGGATTGGCTTTTTGACCTGTTCCGTATGGCGTTTGCGGAATAAAACGAATGTTATTTGGGTTGATTGCCGCCGTAACGCTTTGCGGCACATACAACTCACCACCATCGGTAAAGATTTGAATGTTTCGGGTCGCTACAAGATGCCGAATTTCAGAAACCTCATCAGAAGCAACTGTTACATCAATTGCGTCTTCATCTGTTGCATCATCAACATCAAAATTAAAAAAGGCAGAGGCTTTTGAGCCAAAAAAACCATCAGGACGAGAGGTTGTTCCAGCAAAATACAGTCTTTGATCGTGGAATGTCACACAACGAGGGTATCCACGAACATCGGAAAATGTTTGCTCTTGCCAATCATTTACCGCAGACGTTCCGCCAAGAGTCTCTCTGACAGTCGCGTCAACTAACGTGGAAGACGTAAAGCCTGTAATCTCCACTTCTTTGTAACCGCCCCCATAATCTAAACGGAAAAGAGTCCCAACATGGTCGGCAGTAAATACAGCGGAAGACGCCGTAAGAGTAATTGAGCCAGTAGTTGCGCTAGGCGTAAGAGTGATGCTGTCAGCAACAAATTTAAAATAAGGCTGACGCCGAGGAACGCCTGTTGAGCTTTCTTCAAACGCAAAATCAGACAGCGTAAAACTAGAGGCGCCCGTTCTAAGCAGCTTTTGAGGCATAAAGCTTTTATGGCAGATAATAATTGTATCAGCAGATGCCGAAATCGTTAATTCTTTAAGAATTGCTGTTGTCCAAGGTGCGCTTGTGACAGTCGTAAGCAATGCACCTGTATTGTCAAAAATACGGACTTGCGTATTTTGAAAAGCCAAAACGTATTCTTGGCCTTCTGTATAGCTGTAAGGGTGCAGAACAGATAATTCGCCAAGGTTATACTTGTAAATTGTGCCGGGGCGCCGTCTTACGCCGCCTTGAGCATAAATAGCGACATTTCGAGCTTTGCGGCCACCTTTAAAGTAGGTTTTGAGGTCCGAGCGCATCCGCATTAGCGGATCAAGCTCGCCAGCACTAAAAGAAGTTTGAAGTGACCGAAGATTGGAGTCTGGGGTTTGGGCCATTAACCCCTCCGCACATCAACAAGACGCCTTGAACGCATGTTTCTAGCCGTCTGAGAAGACGAGTCAGCCCATCTGGCTTGCTGGTATGCAGTTTGCGCTTTTGCTTCGTAATAGGCCGCTAAATCGCCCTTACGAGCTAATGAACCAGCAAAAACAGAAGCCAACTCAAATTGAACCGCTTTTACAAAATAAGGAGGCCAATTCGCCTCTTTTGCGTAATAAGCATAATCCATATAAACCGTGTCATCCACGGAGGCATTGCAATAAATCATATCTTCATAACGATCATACTCAATAGGGCTATCAAGAATCGTTACGCCGTGAATCAAAAGAACCTTGGGGTTAGTCGGGATTTGATAAGCAGCATCCCAGCGAGCAGCAGGGGCAGCAGTAAGACGAGACAAAACACTTTGCCCACTGGCAAAACGCCATCTGTGCATAGTTAAAGCCGCTTCAACAAGCGGCTCATAAAGGTTATTTGCAACTTTTGCCTCGTTTGAGTTTTCGCTGAAACTTGCAATTTCATTGCCGCCAATCATATTCATGGCGCGTGAGGCAATAGTAACGGCTACAACCGACATTCATGTACTCCTATTCGGGAGCAGGGGGAAGGTGAGCGATCAGCCTTCCCCCCAAAGAGACCCCCGTAAACGAGGGCTTCCCGTTAGTCGCTGTCAGTTTCAGCGATAGCAGTGCCATCCGAAACATCAACAGTCGTACCATTATTCGACAGAACCGAGACAAAAGAAGTTGTCGGGGTGTTCGTGTCAGAAACAATGATAACGTCACGAACCGCCAGCATATTCACGGCTTCGCCCGTAAAATAACCAGCAGTGTTGACCGTAGCAATGGCGTCGGTCGTGGAATAATGCCACAACGAAAAACCATTTGCCGTGGCCAGCAAAGAAAGTCCAGAAGCTGCATAAGCCATAATCAGTTCTCCTTATGCTTCGCTGATGGAAACTTCGACGATACCATCCGCGTCAATCAGACACGAACCTTGGCTCATCTTGTTCACCACCAACCATGCTTGTTTACGGCCATCCCAGCTAACGTCTTGAGAAACGTCCTTGCCAATACCGTGACCAATAGCCGAGGTGTGATAACAAAACGTCTTGCGAATGTTTGAAGCCACATCCAGACCCGAGAACGGGAAGAACAAGAAACCGTGCCAGCGTTTAGCAGTCATGCCACCTTGGTACGGAAGACCATCAGAACTGACATAATCAGCCGAAGCAAATTCGGTAATGTCCATCAGGTCGGTCCAGCCAGCGTGAGAAACAACCCAGAAACGATTGCCATCGTCCGGCACATCGTTGTTGCCAAGAGTTTCAAAAGCCGAGTGAACCTTTGCTTTGGTCAGACCAGCCGAACCGTGTGCAATTTCAGTCGTGGTCGAGTCCATAGCAGTCGTGATGAGTTCGTCGGTTTTGCGACCAAGGGCAGCAGCACCAGCTTGTGCGGCAAGGCCGCGCTCATCAATGTTGAGTTTCAGGTTGTCAAGATCGTCAATGTACTCACCAGCATAGTAGTCAGACATCGGGCAATCGACATTCGTGTGCGTGACATTCATCAGCGGCACATCGCCGTGGCGGGATTTGGTCGAAGCCGAACCTTTACCATATTTTTGGAAACGGACGTCTTCACCCTGTACCGCAACTTTGCGGCGGATCGTGTTCCGCAGTTTGGTTCCCATGCGCTGATAAGCAACGTGAACATCGGACTCAAACTGACGGATAAAGGCGGTATCAACACTCGTTGACATAGCTATTCTCCATCAAAGGTTTTTTCCAATGACGCGCCGGGTTTTGCCTTTGCCGGAACATTTGTGCGGTTAAGCCTTACGGGGCCGCGTAGTTTGGCGATAGGGGCCGCTTGTCGTCGGCATAAAAATGAAGTTTTTGACCGTTAATCTCTATTCACAAGATTAACTTGCCCTTAATTGCTTTTAGACAAGGCAAAAAAAACCCCGCCAAAGCGGGGTTAAGTGTCTCACAAAGAGTGAAGAAGTTCTGGGAGGAAACATCCAAAACTATCCTACCAGCTTTGCATATCCCTGTTCAATCTTTCTTACAAAAGCTGGATCACGGCGATTGGGGTCCCAATATCGCGGATCGTTTTGCATGGTCCGAAGCTCCTCAAGAGTAATGCCGGGATCAACGTTATGCTGCTCTGGAGAAAATCCCGGCTCTCCCGTGCGCTGCATGATTTCTTCAAGGGCCTCGACGCCTTTTGCTGTCATAGCAAATTCGTGCATTGCATTAATGGTGTCTTCGGAAAAGTTTGCTTTGGCCCACTGGCCAACGTGCATGGCGCGTTCACGCCCATAATCACCAAGCCTTGCCAATTCAGCATCAAAGTCAGGCATTTCGCCAATTTTTGCGCCAATATAAAGCTGCAAACCTTCTTGAAATTGCTCTTGGCTCATTCCCTGCTCAAAAGCAAGGTTCCGCCAATAACTCATCAATGGATCGTTTTCGTTAAACTCAAATTCCAATCCGGCTGGGAGGCTTTCTTTAAATTCGTCCGAAAGGATAGTTTCGTATTTATCGGCGGATTCTGGACGATTTGCCGTCTTTTCTGATTCCATTTCGGAAAGAACATTTTTGCGAATATCGTCAGATCGCTCACGAATCTTTTTCCCCATTTCATTATAGGAAGTGACCAAATCCTCTACTCGGACTTGCTTGCTGTCAGCATCCCAGAATTTATCTGGCACATATTCCGGCTTAGAGCCTTTGTCTTTTGCCACTTGGGATTTCGGCGCTGCTTCTGCCTCTGCGGCCAATTTTGACTGATTTTCTGCGGCTCCTTCTGCCGCACCTTCTGCTTCATCGCTCATTCGTCTGCTCCATCTTTCCGTTGTCTAACGCCCTGCTCAAAGCGTTGTGAAATAAGCGCAACAATGCTGCGCTGTCCTTCCAAGTGCCGCAAATACTCTGCTGTGCTTTCCGGCCCTGAAATTCGATTGATTGTAATAGATTTAAGGTAATCAATAACAATCTTGCCACATTCCTCTTTAAAAGTTGCAGCAAAAGCTTCGTTGATTTTGCGGTCTTGCTCTGGGGTGCGGGTAATACCGTCAGGCCCCATAATTTTTGGTTGTTTCATTAGAAACCTTGGTTTGTTTGTTGGCTTGCTTGTACCTGTTGCGTTTCTTGAATTGCTTGCTGAATTTCTTGCATCTCAGCTTTATCACGAATCAGCTTGTCAGGTACACCAATTTGCTTACCAACATAGGAGGCCGCTTCTTCCGCTTTAACGACAACATTTGTCATTTGAGGCCCAAAACCAGCATTCATCAATTGCAGCCAACGCGCCACACGCGCTACATTTTCATTGTGCTGAGCTTGCGCCAACGGAGAAACATTGACAATCTTAACTTCCCGGCCATTGACCTTGGGGATGTTGATGCGGCCCTGTTTTTTGAGAATATAAACAACCCGGCGCAAAAGCGGCGTAACCATTTCTGTATGCAAACGCCCGTATGCTGAACCGATTGTTCTAGCAAGATCAGCCATTCGCTCATGGACTTCTGTAGCAGACATTGGTGTGCCTTCGGGCGCTCCAAGCTGCTCATTGAATAGTGCCTTGCGAATGTTATGGCGCATATCATTCAGAATGAACTGCCCCATATCAAAATTGCCGGGGCTTTGTAGAGGCTCAAGGCCCCGGCTACCCATGGCACGGGGGATAATCGTGCCGGGGATAAGCTCAATAGTGTCTGGGTTGATAACGCCATCATCATCAGCTTGCCACATGCCAGTAATTGCAAGCGAGCCATTTTCGAGGCCAAGTTTTACAACTTCGTTTAAAACACGAATATCTGGCAACGCGGATAAAAGAGGACCGCGCCCGTAAGTTTCTCCAGCAGCTTTTGACCACCGGAACGAAATCATCGGCTGAGAACCGTCGCCCTTAAATGTAGACGAAATAAACTCATGCTCTGGTTCCGTGCAGAATACGCAAAAGTCGTAAACCTCCGTGGAGCGTTCTTTCCAATTACGCTTTACGCACTCAACGACACGGAATTTATGATTTTCGTCGCCCCGAGCCATCCGGCGAATTTCATCTGAGATAGATGCCTTTGGCCAAATAATTTCAATTTGCTCAAGAGTGAGGTGACGGACGCGGTATTGTGTATCCACCTTGCCAAATGGCCCAGCCGACAACACAACTTCATTTTGGGGAAGGGCCGTGAAGCGAACAGGTTGTTCTGCATCGCCTTCCTCTACAAGCATGGTCGCAGAACCTACAGCAAGGTCATAATACGCCTCATGCAATTCTTGATCTAAGTTTGAGGCTTGAAGAACTTCCCAAACATAATTTGCAACTTGGTCAAGTTGACGATCAACAGCACTTTTGTTCTCGTCTGGCACTTCGGAGCCAGCTTTAAACTCAAACCATTTAGCAAACGGCGGGGTGAGTCCGGCCTGCATTCTACTAGCAAACTCATCCACCGCCGTCACTGGGGAAGAATCATATATTTCTTCGGTTTCGCTTTGCCCCGGCGCTTGTTCGTAAAAGCCTAAACGCTGCGGAAAAGCATAATCATAGCAGTCTTGCCAAAGAGAGAGCCAATTCTCTCTCTCGGCATAGGACATTTTGAAGCCATTGATAAGCTTTTTAAGCTTCTCTGACATTGATTATCCAAGCATATCTTGTTGGAAGCCAGCCCCGGTATTATCTTCGGCCAGCAAAGAGCGGCGCCCACGCATTGAAAGCTTGCGTTGCGCTTCTTCTTCTTCTTTGCGCTTTTCCTCGTCTTCGATCTTTTTAAGTGCGCGTTGTTCTGCTGCAATTTCAGCGGCACTCGGCCCCGGCGCAGGCGCTGGTTTTGATCCACCCATTACAAATTCTCCAAGCTATAGCCTTTGGGCAAGGTCACAATTCCGCCTCGCTTTCTCAATTCACAAAATAAGCGCCACGGCGTATGAAAGAATATGTTAATCCCTAAGAGATAAGCAACAACACTTGAGCAATTTACAAAAAACCGGGTTTTCCATAGAAATTTGTCCGGTTTTGCCGTGTATTGAACGGTAACGCAATCATTTGCTGCTCTAAGCATTTTAATTGCTTCTGCCTTTGTCAGCGGCTGAACAGCCATGTGTTTATTGGTTACATCGACTTTGAGCCAAGTATCTGTCCGAGCATCATAGGTAAACGCCCAACAGTGTTGAAAGCCCTGCTTTAAGATTTTTATCCAATCTCCGACTTGGTGTGCATCGTGAAAAACGACGAACCACGTTTTAAGGCCAACTTTTTTTTCGGCAATCATAGTGCTTTTGCGTGTCTACGACGTTTTTTAAATGGAGACCAGTTTTTCTTTGCGACAACTGGCCTTGAGGATTGCCGCTGACCGCGAAGGACGTTTCTGCCCTCGCCGCCGCCAATGACGGCGTATTGCAGGGCATCGTGAACGTGAGAGAACTTATTTTTATTCGGCTTTTCCTCGTACCTTTCTCCGGTTACTTGAAGGCGACGATAGTGGTAGCCACCGAGAAATCCTGTAACGAGGGTTTGACAATGCTGCCTGTCAATCAAAAAGCCTGAGTTTCCTTCCACCATTCGACTGAGTAGGCCGTTTACGGCTTCAATTCTAACGATAGGGTCATTAGATGGGGCCGGACGAGCCGTAATCCCTGCGCCTCTCAGTATCTCAAACGGTGTGGATTCGTCCGTCTGCGCTCTAAAATCGCCAGATGGATCGCCGTAGAAGATAATCTCATGGTCTGGAAACTCCTCCGCAACAAAGCGGCGCAAGACTTCCGCAAAGCGAATTGCCCCCATATCGACGCAAACCAACTCTCTCACGACAAACCACCGCCCATTAGGCATTTTTTGAGCGAATGCAGCGGCTGGCGTCAAACCAAAGTCGATCCCGCAATAAATAGGCATCGGCCCTATCTCAAGACCGTCCTTGGCTATATGGCTCATTTCTGAGAAGCCCTGATAAACTGGCTTGCCTTCTTCAATCGTGCCAAGGCGGTTCATCACATAAACGTCAATCCATGACCGGGACTTGCCTCGGATCATGTTTTCATAATAGCTGGGAGGAAGATTCTTGACGTTCTCGGCTTCGGGGTTCTTTTCGTAACCCAAAAGCTCGTTTTCTTTGCCACGAACCTCTCTCATACCCCCCGGCTGGTTGAAAAATTCCCAGTTATCCGGCTTTAGAAGCATCAGCGCGTCTTCTTCGCTAATATGGTCAGGAACAGGCGCATCCCCAGACATAATAGCCCACCAATGGTCTGTATCCGGTGCGTTAGTATCCATGATAACACCCGACCACGTGGCGCCAACTCCGTCTTTTTGGCTTGGATAACGGCCTACGCGGGACGTAGCCGCATCAATAATAGCCTTGGGAACCTCTCTGGCCTCGTTGATCCACGCCCCGGTCAACTCCAAAGAGAGCAATTTCTTTACATCGTCCGGCGTATCAAGAGGTATGAACAATACCTCCATGTTGACATCACCTTTTCGTATGTGGTGCGTGAAAGGCGGCGACCACCGAAAGTTTCCCCACTCGTTTTCTGGAAACCATTGAAGCCACGTGGCGATAGTAGTGGTCCGAAGTTCAGGGTTGGTATTTCGAATGACTGCAAATTTTGAGTATCGGATTCCATCGGAGGCCTTTTCTTGCTGACAGGCGCGGCGAAACAACTCTATACAGCAAGCGACTGACTTGCCGGACCCGACAGGGCCGCGAATGCCCCTGACGAACTTCTCTGATTTCATAAATTGCTTAGAAACCTCGCCGGAAGGCGTGTATTTAAGATTCGGCATCCTTAATCCTGTCCACTAGAACCGCCGTGACCTGATTCACACCTACAACAAACGCGCTGGCGACCGCCAAATTTTTTTGAACGTCAAGTTTGTAACCAATATCACCGAAAATCAGCCCATAATCACGCGCAGCCCTTTCAAAAGCGACATTTGCAACCTTTTGAAAAGCTGTAGAAGATGGGTCAACGTCTAATTCGGCGTAAACCCACTCCCGGCCAATCTCCGGTTTGCCGTCCATTAAACACGGACACCTTGAAGCTGTGCGTAAAACTCCACTAGACCGCTCAAATCGTCATTGACGGTCATGGATATGTATTCCTCACCATTATCAATCCGAAACGGCGTACCCGAATTGGCAAAAGTCCAGCAAATAGCAAGATAATGATCGCCAGAACCATGAGTATCAAGCCGGGTGTCGTAGCAAACCCGATTCCAGCTAGCATTTGACTTAATCGGAATACCGTCAAGCAAATCAATAGCAACAGAATTGTCACTTGAATTTTTAATGCAAAAAGTAACCCCATTGGAAAGCACCGAAAGCGCCCCAAAACTATCCGCAGTAAAATTACCCGCATCCCTGATATGAACAAGCATACGATGAACCTCAACGTGACCACCAACAACAGGAATATACTTAAACTCCTGTGGCGTAATGGACCCATTTACGCTCATATTCTTTGTGCCACCGCCGTCTCCGTCGCTGTCCAAATAACGAAAAACATGACTTCTAGCCATTACCTAAACCCTTTTCAGCCAACATTGCATAAAACTCTACACCCTCAGAAACACGGGCCACATCACGTATCTCCCGTAATGCAGCCCGTAAACGCTCATTTTCCTCTTTGAGCCGGTTAAGCTCACTATAAACTAACTCATTATGGTTCAATGCCGTACACCAATCCGCGAAGAACACAACTCCGCAATCAACTCAGACAAAATCATAATCACCTGATCCGTATCAACAACATTACTATCAGGCCCCGTATCCGTCGCATGCCAAGAACCAGCCCGATCATAACTCAACATCAAGACATTCACTTCCTCACCACCATGAAACTCCTCATGGGCATCAAAAGCACCAACCAAACGCTTTGAAAACTTCATTTCACAAACATCCCCGAATCAATCATAGCCTTCAACTGCTTCTCAAGAACCTCCGGCCCTAAAGCCTCTATAACCCTATCCGCTTCACGATCAGTGCATAAATCATCAGGATAAAAATTAATGTGAACTCGCTTCACAACCTGACGCAAAGCAATCAACTGCTCGTGACTTAAACTAGATAAAAAACTCATCAATCATACCCAAAAGGTTAACGGACTTTAAAAGTACCTATCGTGTGTGTGATGGACCTTATACCAACGAACAAGCAGTCTTTTTGAACCCCACCCACTGGTTGCCGCTGGACAGAATCAGCGAACCCGGGGGGAGGGGGGTCAATCCATCTAGTGCCACAAGCTCAGACATCTGTGCCTCTCTCAGTCACCCAGATTGATCTGTACGTTCAAGTCACCAAGCACCATAGAGCCTTGCCTTTCCTGTGCTTTATGCCCCGCTCTGTCGAGTACGTCCTGTGCTGCTTGCAGCTTCACGTAGTCGCTTTTAGCGGTGTCGAGAAGGGACTCGATTACCTGCTGTGCCTTTACGGCCTGTAGCTTAGACCCGTTTGCGATACATACGTCTAGGTATTCCATAACGTGTGGAAGTCTAAGGTTTCTGCTGGCTGACACGTGTGCGGAGTTGGCTGCATAACCGGCTTTCACGGCTGCTTCTTCCTGTGTTGTGCCGGGAATAAACAGGTTATCAACCAAAGCACGTTGCTTAGCAGTGAGCTTGCTTCCGGCTTCTTCGATAGTGGCTTTATCTAATGATGAAATCATTTTTCCCATGATTGTGCCTCCTGTTAAGAGAAGATTGGCTCCCCCCCTGACCCCCCCTCAGTGCATGATCCATAAAAGCAGGTCAATTCACATTTCCAACATATTGATGCATTAGGGGCTTTTCCACAAGTGTTAGTGTCTGTGAACAAAAGTGGCTTCTGTTTTGTGTCGTTTTTTCTCTCGATTCGGAACGTTAATCCGGCTCTATTACGCTAGGCTCCTTCGTCGCCAAGCTTCACCGAGCCACCTTCGGTGTCTCGTCCCATTCGGGTAACGATCCGGCGTATGTCGAGATCACCCTTTCCATCTACCAGTGGCGGCTACTCGGAGAGAGCAGGTCAGCGGATCACGCCCCTGCGTCGGCAGTTGGCCTAGCTTCCTAGCCATCACTGAGCAACTTTACGGTCTCTCGGGTGTTACAAGACTGCCCCCAATGCCACAACGTGCAGTGTAGCCGCCCTGCTGGGGCGTGGGCATATCTACATAAGCCCCCTCAAGACGCCATATGTCTGTTGGCGTGAGTGATCCGAATCCAACGCCTTCCTTGCATCACCTCAGTCAGACTCACACGCACGGGCTAAAGCCCGGCCGTGTTCGCCCTTCGGGAGCGCAAGTACTATTCCGGTTCCTCCCATTCTATCCCCGCTTTCTGCTCGTTCCTCGCAGAGCGGGGATGAACGGTTCCCTCCCAAATAGCACTTGTCGCTTCTGCATGAGGCAATGCTGCGGGTCGTTGTTCTTCGGAACACTCTCGCCGCCATATGGCGAGGGGGCTGATGTAGAAGCCACTTACCGCGCAGGGCGGCCACCCTTTCGATGTGTCATCGGGGGCAGGTAACACCACGGAGCCCGCAAAGCCGCTAAGTGATGGAGTCAGCACGGCAACCGCCTAGCAGGGGCGGTGTTCCGAAGACCTGTTGGGAGTTTGGGAAGGTGGCGTTTGCGCCTTCCCAGATTTCATAAGCCTATACCGAGTATGTGCTTATGAAATCCACAGCAACCGAAGGAGTTAAAAATGTCAATGTACCGAATCCAATTCGAAGACACTGCCGACAACGGATTACCAACGGCAAACGTAATTTATTTGTGCGCCGAAAACGCACAACAAGCCGTTGATAAGTCCGGCCACGCAAACTGGATCATCAATGTCCGTGTTCTTGACAAAAATGGCAGAACCTCAGTTTGCACTGATTGGAGCTAAAAAATGAGAGTCAACCAAAACACAGTCGGCATCTTCGCCAACACTGAAGATTACAAGACCGACAAAGGAAAGAAACGCTGCTTGGAGCAACGCAAGTTCACCAAGCGCCTTTCCTCACCAGTTCGTCGCTTCAAAAAGAAAATCGTCACTACTGACGTTGAAGCATTTATTGCTGCATCCCGCAGCTAACCCCAGCCAGATAGGAGTATACATCATGGCACTTTCCGAAAACGTAAAAGCAAAAGCAGACCTCACCGTTGTTGAAGCCAACAAGGCGTTTCACAACACCCAAACGGCTTTTGATTGGGACACCTACAAGGAACACACGGCTAAAATGTCGATGTTCCGCAAGCGCCAGCTTCGCTTCGAGTATGTGACCTTCGACCACTGGCTCAACCCCGGCGACCTCGACATCGCCACTTACGAAACTTCGCTTCGCGAGGCGATTGAAACAGACCCCGAGGTTCGGGTTCCGATGGCTCGCTTGGCCTACAAACGGGTTGTCACCCACAGTGTCGAAGCCGCTTCGGCCATTGTTCGTTGCGCCAAATACGCGCTCGAACTCAACAAGAAATCCTAATCTCCCTCACCTTGCCGCCCTGCTTTCGGGTGGGGCGGCACTCTTTTTCCCAAGCCAGCTTCGGCTGTCTTGGAAAACAGAGTTTAACCCGCAAACAAAGGAGTTTTGCATCATGGAAAACGTAGTTAACAAAATCCGCAACTTTAACATCTCAGAAATGTCTCCGTGGCAAGCAATGGTCGCCCTTTGGCTACTTCTCATTGCTGTCCTCGTTGGACAAGCTGGGATGACATCCGTACTCACCCTTTTGATGATGAATGCAATCTTTATAGCGGTTCCTGTCGCTATAATGTGCAAATTGGCCGCTGATAGCGTGAATGAACAACGATTTAGCCCAGCCTACGAATGGAGAAACGTACAATGACCCTTGAAACAGCAACAGCGCAACTCTCGCGCTTAAAACAAGAACGCCTGTCCGTTATCGAAGAATTGCTCGACTTGGAAAGCGAAGAAAGCCTCGAACTGGCGTTCTATGACAGTCAAATCCTTAATCTGGAGTCATTCTTATGCTTGAACTCGCTTTGATTCTGATTTTTGCGCCTGTTTTGGCCGCTTTTTTCATCACTTGGATACGGAGGTTCTGATGAAAACAAGACAAGTCACAATGGACCTAAAACTAACCGTCGATCTTGATCCGGTTACAGGCCCGTTCTCTAAAATCGAAGATTTTGTCACGCTAGTTGACAAGCTGCTCCAAGATTATGCTTCAAATTACAATCCGAAGCTGTCTTGCGAAACCAAATACATCAAAACAATTGAAATTGAATAAGAGGCTTTGATGAACAAAACCCAAATCGAAGAAGAACTTTACATCGCTATGGGACAGGCTGTGCAACTACAAGTGCAGTCTGTTTTGAGCGATGAAGAACGCGCTGAACTCGCTGAACACCTGCTCTCGCACATTCACAATGCGCTGTGCATGATTCAACAATCGGAGAAGTAAAATGGAAGTCTTGATCGCTGGTGCTGTCGCTGCGGCAGCTATGTTGTTCCTCATCCTTAAATTCGGCAAGCTTCGCAGAATCCTTGCCTTTGACAAATGGATCGACATTCTCGTTACGCTTGGCGTCGGCATTATGTTTTTTGGAACATTCTCAGGCATGATGGTCGCCGTTACGGCTGGCTGCATTGTGTCTGCATTCCTTTACTTCGCCAAAAAGCTCGTAGGATGCGATAAGCTCACATGGAAAGGCTGGAAGCCTGACGTTGAGCCTTGGGAGCCTACAATGGCGAAGTATGCAAAATGGAGAGCAAAATGCACCTCTACCACGTTGCACTCCTCTTAATTCCACCAATGGCGTTGTTTGTGTTAGGCGGCGTCTTTTACCTCAAAGTCTGGCCCATCATCGTCAAGGAGTATTGGATATGGCGCTTATACAGAAAGCAACGCGCAAATTCTTCGAAGGAATAGACTTCGTTGAGCGCGTTGTTCCTACGCCCTCATGGTTCCGCTACGCTGCACTTCGCCTTGGAGCCTTCATTATGACCTATCTTGGCACAATCAGCCTCACAGTGCTGATTTTGGCCCTCTCAGGCATAATGCTGTCATTCGGCGCAGTTATTGCGCTCGTTCCACTTGCCATTTTTATCGCAATCCGCGTTTCTGGCGCTCTCACTGAAAAATGGAGGTCAAAATGAGATATTTAACCAGATGCACAAAGTGTAACGTGCATTTCCCCGTAGCATTCGAAGGAGATACCGAATGTTACCCATGTTCAAAAAAGGAGAAAACCGTTGAAAAACGATCCTTACGCGAAAGACTTAGCTGGCTTAAAATATCGCCAGCGCGTAAAGCCTTCAAAGCGGCAAATTCGTAAAGCACGAATACAAAAAGCCATTTTGAAAGAAGCACTTTTTGAAGAAGCTGTTGAGCGCGAAGAAAGAGAGGAATACGAAGCGCAAATGGCACACAACCTTTCACTTAGATATCCCGGTTGCTAGGAGGTAACAATGGATACAATTGCACTTATCGAAGCCTTAGATGAACTGAAACAGATTGTTTCAGAGAAACAAGACAACGAAAATCTTACAGAAAAATGCGATAACATAAGAACAGCTATTAGCGACGCTGTTTCAAGTATGGAATCTGCAATGTCTGAACTTGAAAATCTGGACTATTCCATAAACGAAGCAAAAAGCCAGATTGAAGCAGCGAGAGACGAAATTTCAGAATACTGCTTCTAATTAAAAGGGGCGGCAGACCCCAACAATCTAACCGCCCCACGGAGGTAACATTGTCCATATACACTAAATGTTGCCTCAAAATCAACCCAACTGCACAAATTGTTGTGCACAACGCTAAAAGCGAAGGAAGTAACGATGAATATGATTTCAAAACCAACCCAAATGCTGATTCAAGACATTGATACCAGCGCAATCGACTTTGAAGTTGATCGTCGCCCTGTCTTTGGTGTTCGTGACCGATACACGCCAGATGGTCGACTTGAAGAAGTTTTCGAGCCAATCGAAGACCGCTTTGAGTTTTTCCGCAAAGACACTGGAAAAACCCTTGGCGTTCACACTGGCAGCTATCGCCATAACGGCTACAAACAACACATCGACAAAGTGCTTGAAGCTGTCAAAGAAATGGGAAGCCGCGATCAAATTGATTTGTCTGGCGCTCCTGTCAATTTCAGCGTTTACGAAGGAGGTCGCAAGCTCAAGCTTGATATTACTTTTCCCAACAACATCATTGAGCCAAAAGTAGGCGATATTACCAAACTTCGCTTGCGTGATTGGGACAGCTACGATGGTAGCTGGGGCCGACGCCTCTGGATTGACGGCTTGCGCCTATGGTGCTTGAACGGATGCACATCCCCTGCCTTTAAACTTGGATTTTATGCCAAGCACACAAAATCGCTCTCAAGCGATGAGTCAATTCATCGAATGGTGACTTCGATGGAGCGCATGGTTACGGATTTCTATGAAAACGAAGCCAAATTCAAACGCTGGATCAACACACCAGTTACCTTTGAAGACGGCGAACAAATGTTCTCGAAAACCCTAGCGTTTCAGCCAAAAGCCGTCAAAGAAGATGGCGAATGGAAACATCATTCCGTCAATACGATGGATGATTTGCGCGAAAAGCTTGGCAACAACTTTCGACAAGTCGGGGCAAATATGTACGGTGTCTACAATGCAGCAACCGAATGGGCCACCCATGTCAATAAAACGCGAGGCGAAGTGCATAACGTAGAGCGCACTCGCGAATCTAAAGTTGCTTCCATGCTCAAATCTAACGCATGGAACAAACTTGAACGCTTTTCAGCTTAACGGAGGTAAAAATGAAAGGCTTAAAAATTCGCATCGACGGCAACATTGAGTTTACGCCAGAAAATGTTGCACTTCTCAATAAAATCGAAGCTTCTATGATTTCAAAAGAAGAAGTCGATTACACATTCTCTCAAACCAAATCTGATACGACTCAGTTTTGGTACAAAGATGAAATGCGCCAAAACTACGTCAATTATCGCGTAATTGATTTGGAATCAATAGTGCCAAAAGGGGAAACCCTTTATGAATCCTATCAAGACGCCATTAAAGCTCGTGACGAATACGATGCAAAAATGGCCTCATAAAGACATCTTTGAGTCCTATAGTGACGGTGAGTGTGATCCAGAAGGATACACCACCGTTACACTGGGCTTCAAAGGCAAACCCAAATGCGAAACCTTTAACAAACCATGCCAAGACCCGCAAGTTTGCCCAAAATTGCAGTCTTGTACCCGATTACTCACAATGCAATCAACAAACTAAGCTTGACTGCACTTGTGCATCTGGCCTATCAAAGAATTTGGAGGCCAGATGATTAAAACATACCTACAACAATTAAAAGAAATTGCAGAAGAAACCGGATGGAAGCTTAATGAAGCTTGCATTGATGCTGGCATATCTGAAACAACTTATTACAGATGGGCAAAAGGCAATTATAATCCTCGGGAAAAACAAGCGAAAAAAGTCGCTGAACACATGGTCAAATTCCGAAGATAGCATCTTTGATTACGAACGAATTGTTCGAATTCTCCGTCAAAGACGGATGGAAGCTGGATTTACACAAGATGCTCTTGCGGAACGTATCGGTATAGCACACCGACTCGTAGCTATGTGGGAAGTAGGCATAAGAAAGCCATCAGCGCACTTGTTATGCTTATGGATGGCAACGCTGCAAATCAGATTGGAGATACCTCCTTATGAAAACCCGCAGTCAGATTGGCAAAATGAGCAGAGCGAAAGGCGCCAGAATCGAGAGAGAAACCGTTACTCGTTTTCAAAACGCCGGAATTGAAGCAAAAAGAACAGCATTGCTTCAAACCAATAAAAATAACGACGACTCAGACGTTATCGTAACCCTAAAAACAGGAGAAACCATCAAAATCGAAGTAAAAGGCCGAGCGAAAGGCACCCAATTCCATCGCTGGCTAGAAGGCAATGACGCCCTTGTGTATAGAGTTGATAAACAAGAGCCGTTAGTTGTTATCCCCTTTGACTCTTACATCAAATTGCTTGGAGGTAATGAAGATGAGTGTGAAAGCCCTGACATGGGCATTTGAACAAAAACTAAGACCCACCCAAAAAATCGTACTTCTTGCACTTGCTGACCACGCTAATGACTCCGGTGAATGCTGGCCGGGGATTAATAAGCTATGCGAAAAAGCTGGCGTAAGTCGGTCAACACTCAAAAGGGCGCTAGAAGAACTTGAAGAAAACGGATTTATCCAACGACAAGAGCGAAAGCGACAAAACGGATCTCAGACATCAAACCTGTACTTTTTGACATTGGAGGGGGTTCAAAATGAACCGGGGGGTAGTCCACAGGTGAACCCCCCAGAACCGTCATTAGAATTACAACTAGATAATAGTCTCAGAAAACGAAAAGGAGTTGAGACACCTATACCTGACGATTTTGCACCCAACGCAGAAACCATTGCTTTTTGCAAAAAGAACAGACCCGATGTGAATATCGAACGATTTACGCTCATGTTCATAGAAAGCTGCAAAGCCAGCGATAGACGCTACGTCCAATGGCAAAACGCATTCAAAAAATGGGTCATCAACGAACGGAGTAACAGCAATGGAAAAACTTTCCGAAAACCTACCAAACCTACCAGCGAAGAAATCTTCGACGCAGTTACAGAAGCAGTCGAACTCTCTAAAACCATTAACAGTCTGCACCACTGAGGAGCGCCGTGTGCGACTCAACGCTATGTTAGAGCGTGAGCAAGCGCGGCTTATTCCAGCAGAGAAAGAACGAATCGGAAAAATGTTGGCCGTTGTGGCCAAAATGATAGGCGCTCCGATACCAGATGCCGAAACTCTTGCGCTTTATATCCGCTTTTTAGGAGAATATCCGCAAGACTTGATTGACCAGATGGGCGAATACGTCATTCGCCATCACAAATACAATACGTTCCCACGTGTAGCAGACTTTGAAGAACCTGTGCGCGAACAACTTTTTTGGCGGAAACAAGCCGTTAAAGAAACCATAGAAACACGAAAGATGTATTGCTTAGATTGAGACTTGCACTTCTGCAAGTATTTGCTAAGCTATAAATCCCAACAACGCGAGGTAACAATGAACGCTTTAGAAGAAGCAAAAAAACAAGTGTCTCTGGCGCAAAGCCTGTCGGCACTTACCGCAATCTACAAAATCGCATCAAACAATCAGGATCAGGACGAATATACGCTTCGTCACTGCCTGACTCACATTGAGGAAATAGCAGAAAAAGCCATCATTGCAAAAGGAGGTAACAAACAATGGAATTTTTAAGCGGAAAAAACGCCTACCAACAGGAATTTGGTAATCTCGGACTTTCTAAAGACCAAAAAGATTTTCGGTCCAAGGGAATCGGCGGCTCTGATGCAAAACTTCTCTGGGAAGGAAAATGGGCTGAGCTTTACGACCGGATTAACGGCGAAAGCGAAGACCTTTCCGAAGTGTTCAAAGTTCAACTTGGGCATGTCACTGAGAAATTCAACATTCTTTGGAACGCAAAAGTGCATGATTTCGAGGTAGCGTTCCCGGGCGGGATTGCACATGAGAACTTCCAGTTTATCAGATGCCACGTTGACGCCATTGGTAAAGATGCCATTGGCGAATTTGTAATTGATGCCAAGCACACCGCCGCGCAATCGCCTTGGTGGGGGCCGCAAGAAGTTGCTGAATACTACTACTGGCAAGCACAACACAATATGCTAGCCACAGGAATCGGCCGATTTGCATTAACGCCAATCTGGGGAAACGAGCTTGATGAAATGATTTTCATCGGCGCTGTTCCAGACCACCAAGAAGAATACCTTGAAAGAGCGCAAGCTTTTTGGTGGCACATTGAAAACAATGAACGTCCAGAAGACGTTGATAGTGGCAAAGCAAAAATCGAAATCTCATTAGATGACATGCGCGTTGTCGATATGACTGAAGGCAATACTGCTGAAACTTGGCGGATTTTGTCTGAAACATACAAATCAACCAAAAATGCCCATAAAGAACATGAAGCTGCCAAAAAGGGCATTAAAGAGTTGATTGCAGACGATGTGAAGCTTGCATCAGGCCATGGGATCGAAGCGTCACGAAACAAACGTGGCGCAATAACAATCAAAGAGGTTTGATATGGCTGTTGTATATGACCTTTTTGAAGAACAAAAAAGCGAACTTGAAAAAGCTTTTGAAAAGTTTCATGCGAAAAACCCGCATATCTATCAGCTTTTCAAGCAATTTACGTTTCAAGTGACCAGAACCCGCGATCATTACGCAGTTGCAGCAATATGGGAGCGTATTCGCTGGCACTTAGATGTCGAAACTAACGAAGCAATGCGGAACCCTGATGACGAATCAAGGCCGCTAAAGCTGAACAATAACCATAAAGCTTACTATGTTCGGCTATTTGAAGCGGATTACCCAGAATACAAAGGGTTTTTCCGCACACGCAAACTCACAAGCAAGGAGTGAATCTATGAGTGACAACATGAAAATCTGGAACGCTGTTAAGGAAACTGACCCAGCGCACGTGAAAACCGTTCAACAACGAGGCGGTTTTTCTGCAATCGACGCACAGTACACAATTCAACGCGCTACCGAGCAGTTTGGAGCAGTTGGCGCCGGTTGGGGCTATGATGTTGAATATGACTACAAGCACCTTCCAAACGATGTCGTAATGGTTGTTGCATACGTCACGATTTGGCATGGCAAACCAGAAAACAAATTTGGACCAATCGCTGGCATGAATCCAATCCTAGACGGGAAAAAGCGCGTTGATGATGACGCAGCCAAAAAAGCACTCACAGATGCAATCACAAAAGGACTTTCGCACCTTGGCTTTTCTGCTGATGTATTTTTGGGAATGTATGACGATAACAAATACATCCAAGCAATGCGCGACAAGCACACAGCGGATAAAGAAGCTGAACACAAAGATCGCGTTAATGAAATCATCGAATCTATTAAGAATATGAATACAATGGAGGCGCTTTCTGATCTGAAATTTGACATTAAATCAGAGGTTGAACTAATGCCGCAAGGTGTTGCAGCAAAAGTTAAGCAAGCTTTTGCGGCTCAAGTAAAAAACCTAACCCAAGACGCAACATAAGGAGGTAATCATGAGCAGCGTAAACAAAGTAATTTTAGTTGGTAACGTAGGCCGAGATCCAGAAGTCCGTTTAACACAAAACGGGACAAAAATTGGCAATCTTTCTATTGCGACGTCTGAAAGCTGGAAAGATAAATCTAGTGGAGAACGCAAAGAAAAAACCGAGTGGCATCGTGTAGTTATTTTTGACGATCAGCTTGTCGGAATTGTCGAAAAATGGGTGAAAAAAGGAGACAAGCTTTATCTTGAAGGATCACTTCAAACCCGCAAATGGGAAGATAAAGAAGGAAACGAAAAATACACAACCGAAATTGTCTTACAGCGTTTCACCAGCAAACTTGTAATGCTTAGCGGTAAATCAGGCGGTGGATCGAAAAACAAAGACGAAAACCCTGCATTTTACACAAACGATGATGCTGGTGATCGTGATTCTGGCGAACTTAACGACGAAATTCCTTGGTAAAAACTGGACGGCGGCGGGGAAACCCGCCGTCTTTTTAACGGAGGACAATATGTCAAAAATTCAAGACATGAGAGAATTAGTAAATCTTCACGCTTCTGGGTTAAGCGACGAAGAAATTGCTGAAAGAATACCATACAGAAATGTTGATTGGGTGCAGGAGGTAAGGTCGTTCTTAGAATTGCCTCAAAACTTTCCAGTACGTTCGAGACGACAAGCTCAAAAGCCCGTTCAGTTTGAATCTATGGTGTCCCATTACGAAGCAAGCAAAAAAAAATCACGCAAATGCCTCAAATGTGCATCGTTGTTTGAATCAGAAGGACCTCAAAACAGAATTTGTCGGCTTTGCTCAAAAAAACAAAGCTTCAATCTTGGACAAGAATGGGTAGGAGCATCCTTATGAATGTTAACTATTTGGTTTTTCTTAGACCATCAATGACACCAGACCAACATGAATTGATTGTTGTTGGCGGAGGAGAAGAAAGACGCATCAAAATGACTCAAAAAATGATGCACAATCTATCTGTCGATCTAGTCAAAGCTTTAAATGTGTTTGAAAAGCCCTAGAAGGCCCGTACACGCGCATTAAAGCGTATTTGGCACCCAACACATACATACGGAGGTACAAATGCTCTACAAAGCCGCTTTTGTCGTTAAAGACAGGCCCGTGGAATATAAAGAAGGATCAATCCCAGAAATCGAAAAATGGGTTGATGATAAATTTGAGAAAAATTCAGTCATGTTTAGAACTGAATTTGGACCAATAGACCTTTTCGATAATGGGGAAAAAATCGGAACTGGCTATCAATGCAAAGACATGTTCGCTACGAAAGAGTTTCTTTGCATTGCGGTTCCGTTAAATCTTTACAACAAAAAAATCAAAAACAAAGGCAAAACCAAATGAAAACTATTAGCACACTTCAATATGAAGCTCACATGAACGCCAAAGAAAAAGGCTGGTGGGATGAGCCACGCAACAAAGGTGAATTGATTGCGCTTATGCACTCAGAATTATCCGAGGCGCTAGAAGCCTTGAGAAAACCAAATCAAAAAGATACCCATCTTCCACATCTTGATTCTGTTGGTGTTGAATTAGCTGATGTTATCATAAGAATTTTTGATTACTGCGGCGCATATAACATTAATCTTGAAATGTGTGTTCTAGAAAAAATGGAATACAACAAAACAAGACCGCACAAACACGGAAAAAAATTCTGATTTAGGAGGAAAAAATGAGCAAAATTACAGACGAGTATCTTTTGGAAGTCTGCCGCGCTATCTCTAGAGGGTTTGGCAAGAACGCGTTTCCTATGTTGGATGGCGTTCAAGTTAGCTGGGCGGTATGGCTGCGCCACGCGCTAGACCTTAACCAGATCGACACCCTAGAAGCGCGTGTCGCGGAGTTGGAGGGGATTGTCGATGAAGCAATTGATGGCTGGGCTGACGCAATGGAAGACGCCGCAGAAAAATCCTAGCGCCGCATCCTTCATCTTTTCCGCTGCGTCATGCGGTCGCCAAACCACCAAGTCACCGACGACACTGCCATGTAGATCACAGCGCCGACAATCTCTGCTTTGGTTCCAAGGTCTGCAATGGTGAAGTAAATAATGCCGAGCAAAACAATAAGGCCCACAGTAAGAATAGGACGCACCAAACGAAGGATGTCCACCACCCAGCGCGATGCTTTTCCGGTTGCGCTGTCGTGATTATAAGATGCGTTCCGTAATTCCGTTGCGGATCGGTCGGCTTCAATCTGCCGCTCATTCTCAAATTCCTTGTCGCGGATTTCAGCATTTAACTTCGTCAACTCCATGACGCGCTTGTGTTCCGCTTCTTTCTCTTTCATGTCGGCGTACCAAGTGAACGCCTTGGTGATGCCAGAAAAGATCAGCCCCAGCCCGCCGGTGCCAGCGCCAAATAATGCAGGGCCGATCAAGCCAAGAATAGTTTCCATTACCATGTTCTACTTCGGCCCATGTCAACGTGAACGAACGTATTGTATCTCATGCCAAAACCTTTAAAACCCGCCTGTTCCGCGCACCGCCGTATTAGTTCTTTGTCGCGCCCTTGCAGCTTGATGTCGAAGGCGCTTGGTCCGTTTGATCCTCTGAGAGTATGAGAACTGAAAGGTGCGCCCCCCACCTTTGAGTTCCAGTACGCTGACCGATATGCGGAAGAAACGGATACAGGACCGCCAATAAAGGACCGAAACATATCCAAAGCATCAAGTGCTTTAGTGTTAACAGCAATCTCACCTGTACCTTTACACGCTATTTCAGCGGGTTTGAAATAAACGCAAGGCCATGTTTTTTCTGGCATATCGTCCCAATGTGCAAATACTAGGATCATTTTTTCTTAGTCATTTTTATAGACTTGCCTGTTTTTTTGCTGGCTTTTTTTGCAGCAGCCATTCCTTTAGGCCCATAACCGTAACTTTTGTTTCCAACTTTTGGCATTAATTTTCTCCTTTATTTCGGGTGGGTGCCATTATGCATTCTGTACATTCTATCAGAAGCCTCGCGCAAATACGTTAATTCTTTTTTAACCTCTGCAATTTCACGAGAATGCTTGTCGAGGTTGGTTGGAGATAGTATGCCGCCTAGCACACCTACCTGATGCTTGAAAACAGCCGACCCGCTTTCGATTGTGTCAAGTCTGTCATTCATAGTGTGCATTTCTTCTTGAATAGCTTTGAGGTCTTCGATCACCCGTGCAAGCTGCGATTTCACAACAGCAAAAGCCCCTGCTAGCGTTGCAACGATGCTTATAAATTGAACGAGTTCTCTGGTTCCAAGTTCCATAGTCTTATTTTCCCGACTTACTCCCAGAACACTTCCACCTTTTACGGCTAAGACGCAACGGGCTATTAGGGTTCTTTGCTGCCTTGGGGTGCTGTTTCATTTGACCAGCCGATCTTGCGCAGTATGCGTCACCTTTTGCAGTTCCCGGCTTTACCCGTGGGCCACCCCCTTTGGCTTTGCCAGCTTGACCGTAGCTGACTTTTTTGCCAGAGGCTGTAACTTTGACTTTGGCTTTACCTTTTGCGGGTTTTATTGTCATTTCACTTTCTTTTCTTTGCTGTCTTGGCTGCATCTTTAAACGCTTTTGCCGTTGGTGCGCCTTTTGCTCCTGGCTTACGCATACTCTCTGGGTTTTTACCCGCTGCTTTTTGTGCTTTAATGCGTTTACGTTTAGCGTGAATGTTGTCGTACAAACCAGCCATCACCTTGCCTTTGCCCTCTCAGCGGCAATCTGGTCTTCAATGTTTTGCAGCCACGCCTTGCCTTCGTCCGTCAGTGCGGCTTCGCGCAGACGGCGTTGGGTGACTTGGGCTTCAAGATTTTTAATGGCAATCAATGCCTGACGGCGTGCCAAGTCGCTTTTCTTCGCTGCCCGTTTTGCATCAATCATCGCTTGTTCTTCATCTGTCAGGAAAACTTTGGTGCCGTTTTCCCATCGAAAGTCGTTAGGCATGACGGTCTCCTACCAGTAGACAATTCTGGCGATACCTGCGCTCAGTGTATCGCCGTCATTAGTTGTGAAGCGGACGCGGTCTAGTTCCCCCGACAGAGATTTCTCCCCCACACCGAAGCCTCCATTGGCGGCATTTCTGGCTTGCGTTCCCCAAAACAACCACGTATTGCTTGCGGGATTAACTAGACGAAGGCTTCCAGCCATAGATGCAACATTACCTGCATTCATCCCATTGCTATCACTCATAAAGATAAAGTTGTCGGTCTGGTTCTCTACCGCTGTGGACCCAATCCTGTAAGCGTTACTGTCATACCCAGTTGTCTCTATTCCGCCGCTGTCACCAATTTGAATAACAGGGCCATGCGCTGCCGTGCTGCATGAGTAATCCGACCAGAATAAATCAATCGCTACTGTTCCAGAAGGGATGCCGGTGAAGTCTACTGCCGTGCCCGAAGTCGTTGCCTGTGCTGTCGGCGCAGTAATTCCTGCGATACCCGTCAACGCTGAACCATCCAGCGCCGGAAGGGTGCCGGTCATGTTATCGACGGCAATGGCGGGGGCCGTTTCAATCTTGGCAGCAGTGACAGCCCCATCAGCGATCTTTGCAGTCTCGACTGCACCAGTGCCAAGTTTAGCAGCAGTGATCGTGCCGTCTGCCGGGGTGCCAATAGTGATCGACTTGTTGTACTGGACGAGGATGTTGTTCGTACCAGATGGAGGTGCAGCAACAAACGTCAGCGTCGTACCCGCAACCGAGTAGTCGGTCACCGGACGCTGAACAACGCCAGAGATGGATACCGTCGCCGCAGAGGTTGACGATGCGCTGGTTAGGCTAAAGACCGTCTGAGCGCCAGTGCCGCTGAATACATCGTAGGCAGCGTCATTAAGGCCGCGCCCAACTAGGAAGTTGCTCATTCACTCGGCTCCTGTATCGTCAACTCGCCAGCTTCAACAAGGCGCATGATTTCTTGGCAATGTCGGTTGCTTGAATCAACAGGGACGTTGATCGGAACGCCATCTAGTTTGCAGTTGATGACTTGGCGTAGAGGCGCATATTTTGCTTCTGTAAAATTCATCTTTATAACTCCGCGTCTGCAACCCAGTGATACCAGCAAGCCCGGTTTGTTGTGGTCACATTACCGCCGC
>Ga0208542_1000102_pt1 | contig 33980 bp, 45 predicted proteins | sample DEB08_DNA_3_FD_185495 | JGI IMG/M metagenome (GOLD analysis project Ga0208542, IMG submission 185495) | Aqueous microbial communities from the Delaware River and Bay under freshwater to marine salinity gradient to study organic matter... | ecosystem: Environmental > Aquatic > Marine > Coastal ... | reverse complement strand
CGAACGGTAGTCGAAAAGACTGTCAAACCAGCACGGGAGAAAATGGCTAAAGTTCGTACCCGCTTGGAAAAATTAGCTAAGGAACAGGCACAACCTCCCGAGGCGGTACAGCGACTAAAGAAAGCGGTTGAGGAGCCAGCTAAAGAAACTAAAACCCGAAAAGAGTTAGCCGAAGCAGCAAAACTTCTTGGCACCACGGTCGAGGATTTAAAGTCGAGAGACGCATATAAAGCAGCTAAGGAGTTAAAGGTTGACGAGCAGATTGCTGCGGTAACTGTTATTCAAGAGAACCAATACCAAGAGATGACCAAAGCGTTTACGGATTTAGAGTCTTTAGTTAACGCTGGCGATGTGCAAGCGGCAAGGGCGGTTGCGGGGGTGGCGGAAGACTTTACGAAGATAGCGCGTACGGCGCGAGACGTAGCCTCCGGGGCTGCCCGGGGTGTGCAGTTTCGAGCCAAGAGGGAAAGTGTGGCGTGGTTCAATTCCGTGCAGGAGCTAGTGGCGGAGGGGAAACTTACTATAGAAGACGAGATTGACTATGCGAAAGCACTTATTCAACTGGCAAAAAATGGCGGTGACGTTGCGGGTTTTCTTGGCGGGCCAAGTAAACAAACGCTTAAAAAAGTTAAAGATGTCAACGATTTGATTGCTCGTCGGTTTAAAAGTTTTCTACTATCCTCACCAGTGTCTATGGCCCGGGATGTGACATCAGATATGTATCGGCATACGTGGGAAGTGGCAGACCGGTTTGCGGGGGCTACAGTAAGTTCGGCGCGACGCGGGGCCAAAGCAGCAAAAACGATTAAGCAAGAAAAAGGCTGGGCGGGATTCGTTGACGAGGCGTATCGCAACGGCGTGTTTCGACAAGCGACTGAGGCAACGGATATTACGTTCACTGAGGCTAAGGCGTTAGCGGCGGGATACACCGAGTATTGGAAACAAGTTGTGGTCGGCACGGCAAAGATTGCAAAATTAAATGCTAAAAAAGGTGCCGAAGCCGTGGTTGAGAAAGGGCCTATTCAAGGTTTGAAAACTGGAGTTCGGGGGTTTTTGGACGACATGGCAGAAAAAGCTAAGTCGGTTAGGTTGGATTCAAGTACAAAATTAAACGTTCAAGAGACTGACGTTAAAATTGCAGATTTAGTTGGGCGGCCAGACAACGTGGCCTTACGGGGCTTAGATTACGCAACGTCGGCAATGGAGCCTGTACTTGGTTTTTACCGCAACAAGGACCATGTGGGGCAAGCGATTGTGTTTCGTTCAGAGCTTAAGGCGCGAGCTATCTCTAGGGCGACAAACGAAGGGCTGACGGGAGAAGCGTTTAATGCTCGAGTAAAAGAGCTGTCTACAGATATTTGGGAGCAAGAAAACTTGAAAGACTTTTTAGACACAAAAAAGTTAAGCTCGCTAAAAAATAAAACATTAGCGCAACAAGTTACCGCTGGCCGACAAGCACGAGCCGAAGCCAAGCGCGTGAGTTTAACGGAAGACCTCACGGGCGTCGGTAAAGCCGCCGAGTCGTTAGTTCGCAACATACCGGGTGGCGACTTGCTGTTCCCGTTTGTAAAGACCACTTACAATTTGACTAAATACGAGTTGGCAAAGTCGCCACTCAGTTTGTTAAATGTGCGCGGAGATTCACTAACTCAAAAAGCATTACGCAGCGGAGCCGGCCGTGAGAGAGATTTAGCCATTGGTCGAATGTCTATAGCCACCGGAGTCAACGTATTGGCCTTTAAGGCGGCGTATGATGGCTTAACTCGCGGGTCGGTCATAAAAGATCCGGGACAGCGGGCTACTTTAGACAATGCGGGTATGTTTGAAAACTCGATGCGCATCGGTAATACAGTTATTGGCTTAAACGATTTTAGCCCATTGAGCGCGCCATTTATCCGAGCGGCCAATGTGGTGGAGTTGTTTCACTACATGGACGGCGATACTATTGAGGACGACCTTGCCGAAGATATTACGAATTATATAGCTGCGGGTATACTTGGGACTGCCGATCAGATGGCGAGTTCAAACTTCACGGGGCAATTGGGCGATCTATTTAACATTGTGACGGAACAAGACGAGTATGGGTTGAAGCGAACCGGTAAGAGTTTAGTCACCGGTTTGACTGTCCCGGGCGCAGTAGCTTGGACGTCTCGGTTTTTTGAAGACAATAAAAAACAAACCGATACGTTGTGGGAAAGTATACTGGCTCGATTAAATTTAGGCGAGGACAAACTTGATAAATTTGGGCGACCGATTCCAAGGCGTTCAACAGCGGTAGGCAATATACTTCCGTTATCGTTGACGCAATATGGCGCAAACGACAAACTTGCAATTGAGGAGTTAAACAACGGTACTATTATTAGTAAGCCCAGTCGTCGGTTACCCACTCCAATAGGGCAGGCGCGTTTAAATGCCGACGAATACAACAGATTACTAGAGTTGATAGGCGAGTTAGGGACGTATGACAAGATGTTAAAATTCACAAAGTCACCACTATACCAGTCGTTGCCAGCTATACCGGCTAAAGAAATGGAAAAGATTGGCCCCCCAACGGCGACTCGCGGCGGAGCCTTGCGAAAACTGTATCAGACAGATGTGAAACTGGCACAAGATCGATTATTACTTGAATACCCAGAGATTACGGCTCGGGCAGTGTCGGATAAAAAAGAATATTTTGTTGACGGCAAAGAAGCGCCCGTAAGTCGGTTTGCACCGAATGAGAAATGATATTATACTATAGGAGATAGACCATGGCAAATGTACCAGTAAACGATATAAATCCAATTCATCAATATGTGGCTACAGCAGGCCAGACCGACTTTGTATTTACGTATGTGATTTATGAAACGTCCGACATAAAAGTATATCTTAATGATGTACTTAAAACGGAGACTACGGATTATACAGTTAAAAACTCCGACGGGTCAAGTATCACTGCGGATGATCTGGCGGATGGTTTAGCTGGCGGTAAAGTTGTTTTTAGCACCGGCTTAGCATTAAACGACAACGTCACGCTTTTTCGCGATATACCGGCGGAGCGAACAACTGGGTTCCCAACGTCGGGGGCATTCCGCGCGGCCGCTATGAATTTGGCATTAAATAAAATTATTGCTCTTATACAGCAAGTTCAGAGAGATGGCGAGCGGACAATCCGTCAGTCGCCGTCAGATACTGGGGCTTCGCCTATTGAGCTCCCGCCGCTTGACGAGCGAAAGGGCAAGTATATGTTTTTTAATAACACTACGGGGGTTCCCGAAGCGGGGCCCGGAGCTTCGGTAGGCGACTATGCAGTATCAGAATTTGGGCAAGCACTTATTGATGATCCCGATGCTGCTACTGCGTTGACAACGTTGGGTATTAGCGCGTTTGCTAAAACGCTTTTAGACGATGCGGACGCTGCAACAGCTCGAGCTACTTTAGAGATACCAGCACTTCGGCTATTGCCAAAACAGATTATCATAGCCAACGGTACGGATGCCGACCACGATATTGATTTTACAGCCGGCAATTTTGATTTTGACGACCAATCTGGGCAGGCCACTTTATCAGCCATAACCAAGCAGATCGATGCAGCATGGGCAGAGGGGACAAACGCTGGTGGACTTGATACCGGAACGGTAGCCGCAGATACATTTTATTATTTGTTTGCAATTTATAATCCGACAACACAAACCAGTGATTCGTTGTTTTCAGCAAGTAAAACTAGCCCAACGCTCCCAAGTGGGTATACTAAAAAGAAGTATGTGGCTAGTTTAGCGACGGATGCTAGTCAAAATATTAGACGTGGAAAATGGGTATTTAGTTCAGCCGGTTATACTTTTTTTCTGCGCGATCGTCTGTTAGAGTTATCGTCTAGTGCTTCGATTTCAACGTCAAGTAGAACGGCTTTAGCAGTTACTTGCCCGCCAAATACAATTAGCATTATGTCATTTCAATATGACCCTAATGGGACTGGGTTTTCTTCGATGATCGTTACCTCTGGGTTCGAATCGGATCAAGGAACGGGAAATTCTGCGACTCCAAACGATCTTGTGACGGGGGCGGCAAATCATTGTCGAGGAACCGTTAGGCGGCACGTAGGCGATAATTCTACAATCTATTATCGCACATCTTTCAACTTGGTTGACTCGCTTCGGGTATTTACATTAGGCTGGGAGGAAATGTTATGAATTACTTAATAAACACGCAATCAAACGATATTGTCGAATACGATCAGGATTACTACACTTTATCTAAAAACTTTAGAACAGACCCTTGGAGGCAAGCAACGGCGCAAGAAGTCAAACCATATTTGGTTGAGAAACACATACCGTGTATTAAAGAAGAAGCCGCACGGCGTATTAATAACCAGTACCCTTTATGGAAACAAAATAACATTCAAGGGCAAGCTATTGACATCCTGTGTCGGGAGCAGAAACAAAAAGCAATCGACCCAAGCTATAGCATTTCCGAACAAGACAAAACGGTATTGCGGGAGGCTAAAAGCGTTAAATCCAGCATAGCTTGCTTACAAGAAAAATCGAATATCCTAGAAGCGTCGCTTAGCCAGTTTAGTCTTGAAGAGTTAGAAGCCTTTAATTGCTCCGATGATTCGTTATGGGAGTAAAAAAATATATAGCCGACCCCAAGGGTAGCTATATTGTGTACAAACCGCCGACATGGAAGCGGTTTCTATCTTCAGTCGCCGGTGGGGTTTCTTTAGTTGTAAACGGTACTGAGTATCGATACCGTCAAGGGGTATTGCAAGCCACCGTCCATACACCATCATCCCGCCTATGGTATTTTAAATATAATGCGTTGTCAAAAAAACCGCTGCAAAGACATGTAGGCCAACGGTGGAAGTGGTTTAATAATTGTTTCTGTTTGTGTTTTAAAAAATAAGGTAAAAACGTGTATACAAACCCCACTAGATCCATTAAATTAGCAAAAAACGCACGAACTCGTCTATGGACAAAGCTACCAAACGTGTGTAATACTACTTCTGTGTGGAGAACTACGACAAAAGAAAACTGGACGCCGTATCAGAACAAGCACATAAACTTGAAATCCGGGTTGCGGAGATAAGTCGAGAATTGGCACACATGACTCAGTTACTAGACGAACACAGAAAGAATGTTAAAACGATTATGTTGCGTCTTAACGCAACTTTTATCACTGGATTACTGAGCGTTATTGGCGGGCTTATAAGCGCATTATTTTATAACTAAATAAGGAGATATCTATGGTTAAATTTTTAAAAACACTATATAAGGTTTTACTTGCGGCTTCGGGCGCAGGTGCAGTGGGCGTTAGTGTTAAGTACCTAGACGACCCCCAAAGTTTGGCGTTGGCTATTACCGGAGGGGCGACTATTGCTTCCGCAGTGTCATCAGCCGTTAAAGATAAAAAGCTAAAAGGGGTAATGGCTCTAGTAAACTTGGTTGCTTGTAACTTCGACAAAGCGAAAAATGACCCCTCTGCTAACTCTTAACCGAGAAATAGAAAGCAATCGGGGTATACTCGGAGCGATACACACTTCGGACGGTACCGAGGTGTGTAAGACTTTAGAGTTACCGTGGCAGCGTAATATGCGGAATGTGTCGTGCATCCCGTGGGGGCAATACAACGTTACCAATCACACCAGTGTGAAATACCCCGAAGCGTTTGTTGTGTTAAATGTTCCGGGGCGATCGGGCATCCTTATTCATGCGGGTAATTTCATATCGGATATTGAAGGGTGTATCTTAGTCGGCAAAGACTGGGAGTTTATGGGGCACCCCCGACAATTGGCTGTGTCGTATTCCAAGAATGCGCTTAATAAGCTACTGGCAACCTATCCAACTGGTTTTAAATTGGATATTGTCTAGTGATAAAAACAATACTATATGCCATTTGTGTGGTGCTACTGGCTATATTCGGGTGTGCCGTCTTAGTCACATGGCTACTATTGTTTTATGCGCTTTCTATTACGTGGCAATCTTGGCTATAACTGAGCTTGGTTAAGCCCTACGATAAATAGTCCAGTCCGTAGTACAAAATAGAGATGGCATCGGCTTCATTGTCGTCTTCTGGGTAGTGGCCGAGCTTACGCACACTGTCTATGACTTTATCTTTGCCAGCCGAGCCAGTGCCAGTAATAAACTTCTTGATCGTCTTTACGCCCACGCCCTTATACGATATGCCATGATCTAAACAAAAACACGTTAACACGGTTTTGTAGCCGCCATACATGTGGGCTGCGTCGGGGGCTTGGGACTGCCTCACTTCTTCATAGAACACTTGTACCGTACTGAGATCTGCGTCCTTAAATCGTTTGGCTATTAGCTCTTGTAGGCTTTTACGAAACGTAATAAACCGTTGGTCGTATGAATCAAACCGACTGGGGGCTAGTTTAAACACCCCGGAATGCGTGCGGTTATTGTGTTTAATGGCCCACCCGCAAGTGGTTCCTAGATCAAGTGCAATAATAGATTGTTTGTTTGTCATATTAAATTGTAAGGCCCAATCAAATGTTTAAGTAATTATTCTTTTTGTTAACTGGTATTGGGCCTGTGGTACACATTCGATAGTATATTTTATCAAGGCATAGACAGCATAGCTATCAAATGCGTACTTATAGTATACCTCAAATCCTCATAAAAATCTATCTCGCATAACACGTCGTCTTCTTTTTAACGAATCAGCTTGAACTTCTAAGTCGCACAGTGCATTTATGTCGTCGCGTATTCTATCTAAGTTGTCCGTTTCCCAAACGGCGAGACCAGTCCTCTCGAACCATGTCGTTCCTTTGCGGTCACCTAAGGTACCGTCGGGTTGGCGGCCGTAAATAAAGCAACGAATGACATCATCATAATTATCGTAGAACCACTCAATTACAAAATACTTATCTGTAACAGCGACTAAGTCTTTTTGTAGCTCTGTTGGCACGTTGTACTTTTTTATCAACTTTTCTATCAACTTCTTTTTTCTAAACCAATTTATCATGGCAACTCCTATTTTTTAAACCTCATTGCCCCAAACATCCCAGCCATCTGTTGTATTTCGGGCAAATAATTCTATGCGTGGCAAATCACCAACTAACTCGATTATCCTGTCTCTCACTTCTTGTGGTTTTTGCGAGTGCTTTTGGATTGGCGTATCTATTATAGAATGAACACCTGCGTTTATTCTTTTTGGCCTTCCTTTAGTAGCCAATAAACACAATTCTGCATTGGCTCTTGTCCAACTCCCCATACCCCAAAACCAAGAGTCCGACTTCTTGTTTTTCTTGACCCAAGTAAATGCAACAGTTTTATACTCAAACCCCCATTTGCTTATCAAATCCCAACATTCATTCAACTTCGGCATTGTTACCCATAAAAACAACAAACAATCTTTGTCTGCAATCTCTGAAACCGGAAGGCTATCAATCCAATCTTTATTTTGCGTCTGATACTTACATCCCGCACCCCTATTACCTGCAAGTGCCTTATCTCTATAACTCCAAGGTGGATCTGCATAAATAATCTGATATTTCTTATTTGGAAACGGTATCTGTTCCATATCTATTCTCCTATTTTTTAAAGTATTTACGGAATTTTTGATCTAAATTAAAAAGCTTGTTTAGGGCGCGCGTCGCATCTTCAACCTTACACATATGCAATTCTGAGTGGCGGTAATACTGTGCGTAATACTCGGTTGCGAATCCGTAATAAAATAATGCGATCCCGCGAGCTAAAAAAGACATATTACCGGGGGCTTTCAAGACTCGGAACGAATTATACAGCCCGTACAGATAAAAGGTATCTGATTGCATGTATATATGTTCCCGACCAGCTTTTAATTCCCTAACAGGAACCGTCTCTGTAATCGGGAGGGTTGTACGTAATTGTTGAAGCAATCGGAAACCGTCTCTTAGTCGATAGCGATACCTCAAAGCTCGAAAAAAACGGGTCGAGAACCTACGATACAGGCGACATTCTGTATCGTAATTCCAAGTTGGAGATAGTTTATACAGATACGCAAACAGATCCCAACAAAAATAAAACATACGCTTGTCCCAATTTGCGTAAATTAAAAACCAAAACAAATACCGAAACCCTACAGCAATTGGATACGTAACTACGTTGATAATAGAAGTAATCGTCATTTTTTAAATCTATCTATATAGGCCTATATTTATGACTGATATTATTATTGATAATAAAGAAATCAACACCGAAACCAACACCATATCTATATCCATATCTTTATCCTCCTATTTACATTTTTGTGTATTCGACCAGCATACCAACTACGATAACATCAAATACAACCATAAAAAAGGCATAACAAAAAACGCCAGAATAGCCGATTACCCTATCGCCAAAGTCATGAATATCTCTAGCCATTAGAAAAAACAAAATTACCGCCAGGTTAAAAGGCAATGAAAATGCAAACATAAAAGCCACTATCATGAAATACTCAAAATCCATATCTTTACTCTCCTATTTTTTAAATCTCTTACCGACCCAACCTTCAACGTCAATCGGTATACCCTCTGCCCATGTAGGCACCTGAGCCATAATAGCTTCATACTCTGACAACGACTTGGTAGAGTTGTCGGGAACCTCACAGACTACCTCGTCATGTACGTGCATGACTATATCATACCCGGCATCCTCTAGCCTAAACATCGCTTCGGCTAATAAGTCTCGGGCAATGGCTTGTGTGATATTCTCCACCAGCTTCCCACCGTACGTGTCTATCTCAACCCACTTAGCCCCCTTCTCTCGAGAACCGTAATACAGTATCTCATAGCTCTCGCCGCCCCATGGGGTTTCTTTGGCTTTGAGTCGAGCTTTACGATACGTCAAGCTCCGACCGCTCGGTAGCTTACAGTGTAGGTTGCCCTCGTGCATAAACCAGGTGACCTTCCCCACAGTCACAGGCTTACCATACCGAATGGCGTTGGTAGCCGCCAGCTCGGTGTGTCTCCACAAATCCCGGATTTCGCTATACACAGAACGGTACGTGGCAATGGCGGACTGAGCTAACTCCTCCGAGACTTCCATTCCCCACGACGCGCAAGTCCGATGAAAGGTTTTATGGCCCATGCCATAGCCAGCACCGAGAATAGCAGCCTTACCCAATTGCCTCTGGGCTTTGGTAACCTCGGTTTCAGTAACGTTATATATTTTGGCGGCCATGGTAACATACAAATCATCTCCTTTTTTAAATTGTTCTAGTGCTAAATTACAATTCGCAAGCCACGAAACGACCCGGGCTTCAATAGCGGCGAAATCCGCCACATATAGGGACTTCCCTGTGGGCGAGGCTATCATACCCCTAATGCAACTAGACAATTGCAACATAGGGGCAACCTCGTGTGCGTTTATTTTGGCAATATCCTTTTTAACCACAGAATCCACCACGTCGTCGATCTGATCGGATGCGACGGAACCTTTGGGTAAATTTTGGAACTGAACCAAGCGGCCAGCCCATCGTCCGGTTAGTGCGCCATAGTAAACAAACGCATCTCGAATCCGGTCGCCTTCTGACATACTGGATAGTAACCGTTGATACTTGGCGGTGGACGTTTTATATTGTGAACGAATCTCTAATACACGTTTCACTTCTTTATCTTTTACCCAGTCGAGGCAATCGGCCACGGCTTCTTTAGTCAAAGATTGCAAACCGACACTGCGCGCGTTGGCCCACTCGATTAATTTATCTCGTTGGCTTACTGCGATACCGCCGGTTATTTCTTTGGCTTCTTTATCAAGCTGTTCGGCGTATAGGGCGAGTAGCTCTAGTGCGTTCTCGACGCCTTGCCGATCAACGGGTACGCCACGGTAATTGATCCGCTGGTCTAGGGCCCACACTTTCTTCTCAAAACCAAAGTCTTGGGTGAACTGATGGCTAATTGCTCGTTCAGTACGAACGTCTTGAAGACAGTAGTCGTACAGCTTCTTGAGTTTAGTATCGTCCTCGAGATAGGCAAGCCCGTCTTTAGTCTTTCGGGGCTTACTTAGTTGAAGCATGATAGTCCGGCCTTCGGTGTCTTTATGTTCTTGTAGATCCAAGGCGATTGGAGCAGTCTTCAAATCTCGAGGGACGCCCCATCGGGCGCACAATGCTGCGGAGCATCGCCATTGCTCCGGCTTTATCTCTGGCCATCCATATTTCTTTACGCATATAGACTCCCATAATGCTCGCTCAAACATGGCATTGTGCGCCTCAACGATCCCGCCCATATCAATGTGCAAAGCTACTATATCTGGCAGCTCTGAGCCTATTACTAGTTTAGGCTCAGTATCTGAGAAAGCGTAGGCCATGCACAAAATCTCGGTAGTTGGGTCTTGTGCGTATCGCCACGAACCACTGGCTGTTAGGTCGCAATACGACCTTGTTTCGAAGTCGATATATAGCATGAGTGCGCCTTAGCTCAACAAATCTGAGTTATCTGTTGCGGCCTCTTGATCGTCAAACGCCTCCATAAGTTTATCGACTTGGGCTGACGTCGTTTTACCGTCGCCCATTGGCTCACCGTCTCGGTGCTTTTGGACAGCGGCTAGGTAGAACTTAACGCCCCTATTGCCAAGGTGGTCATACGTTCCGGCGTTAACTAAAGCGCGACCATAACACCCACCGTACAACTCATTGCGTCCATCCTCTGGGGTCATAAGCTCGCCGGTAGCGTGCTTGAGTATCGGAGCTTGGTTTTTAGTATCCAACGAAACATAAATCATATCTTCGTACCCAGCCTTTATCTCACCTTCTTTATCGAGGTTTGCGTTGCCCTCTTTAAAGGGCCCTCGAATCTTCTTAAGCAACTCGGGCGTGGCTTTTGGCCATTGTTCTTTAATTAAATCCTTAACGATTTTATTTAACAACGATAGGTCTGTGTCTTTGGGGAATAGCAAGTCTACGCACCACTTCTCGACTACCTTACCTTCTATTTGAGTAACTAACTTATCTACTAAATACGGGTACGATAGTCTGCCCACTGGGGTGACCACATTATTCTTGTAACTTTGTTTTGCCATTTTAATCTCCTTGTTCTAATAAACTTGTTAACTCGTTGCCTAAATTATAAGGCTCTCTTTTATCGGTGTCCGAAACCAGTACCGGTTTTTTCTCTGGCACCATTACATATTGTTGCACAACCTCCTTGTCATCGACTAACTTTTCCATCTGGGCTGGAGACTTGAGTTTAATATCGAAAATATCGAGGCCATATTTGCTCTGTAATTCTTCAGCAACTTTACTCTCACTAATCCATTTTCTGGTGGCTCGGCCACCTAATACTAATTTATGTCTCGGAATCTCACAACCTTCTAACGCTAGATTATAACCATAGGTCTCAACCGCTGTCAACCACTTCTTTATAGCACTGGCGTTTTCTAGTACCTTGCTGATTGTGTCCATGCTTAACTGCTCCACCTCCGGTAACGACGTAACATCACCTTCAATATCGGTTTTAGTCGTGACGTTGCTGATGCGTTTAAGCTCTGGGCACACGCCTTTGACTTTACAAAACTGGCACCATGGGCCTTGGCGGTATTCTGGGTCTTCTTTTACCTTCTCGTACCTTCCTTCGAGAAACGCTTGAAACGCAATCAACGATCGAGCCGGCACTTCAACTTTACGGATTGGGTCTTTATCCATCCGTGGTTGCACAATGGCTACATAAAACTTTTTACCGCACAGGATGTCCAGCCCTTCAAGCTCTAGTGCGCCCAACAAATAGTAAAGCAGTTGGGGGTTGTTCTCTGGTTGCACACTAATGCCTTGGCCGTACTTAAAATCGATAACCGTTAGTGTTGTCTTGGACGAAACGATAGCATCTGCCGTGCCAAAAAAGTGACCACCGTCAATAGAGTCTAGGCGGATACGTTGCTCTACATATAGCTTACTGGTTTTCTTAACGTGTCGCCGCACGTAATTCACGTACATGATAATTGCGTCGATCATCTCGTCGGGTAAAGAACCGAAGGGGCCTGTCGATCCGCGGCAGAGATTTCGTAAGAACGTGCCTTTTAAAATCTCGGCGGCTATATTATGCGCCGTGATCCCTTCGTTAGCATAATCACTGGACTCCTCAAATGTTTTAGCTTGTGAAGCCAAGCATGGCTGTGCCGTACAGTTAGTCCAAATGTGTGCGGCGGATGCGCCGAATAGTGAATGTGCGCTCATAATACCCCCCTCAAATAACAGTGTACCTTATCGAGATGCGCGACAAATTCCATAGGGAAATACCGTTGTATAGTTTGACGCTCGCGTTCGTACCGAGTTAGTAGTTTTAGTTTTAAAGTACCTTCCTCAGCATCTATTATTAGGTTTTTTAAATTGCACACTCGATCTGCTGTTTTTACTGCCATGGCGTAACGACCGGCATGGTGAATTCTAGTAATATAGTCTTCGCTGGTTTCGCCCGAGTATCGGGTTAGCGCCCTAACTATCGCATTGATACCTTGATTGAACTCTCTCTCAAGCAGTTCCGCAGTACATTGAGTGTCCTCTAATATATCGTGAAGGTACGCAGCCGCAACCGCGTCTCCATCGGTAATGTCAAGCTCAAATATCAAAAACGTAGCCACTTGCCGCAAGTGTTCTATGTACGGCAGCCCTCTATACTTCTGTCCTTTATGATACGTAATAGCAAAATCTCTCGCTTTCTTAACTAACACGGGTCGCTCCGGCTCTAAACGAATTCGCCATGCGTTTAACCAGATCCTTTAATGCTCGGTTCCTTGGGTCTAGTATTTCGTCAACGTAGGACAGTGCCCAGTTTTCCACAACCGATAAGTCCAATAGGTTGTGGTGTATATGCACCCGTGCGCCCGGGAGCTTGCTGCCGTCCTTGGCTACAAAATACCCATACGTTGCATCGAAACTATAACAGCTCGGGAACGCATGTTTACTACCCACCCCCAAGCGTTTAACGAGTCGAGGCGCGTATTGAGCCGTCATGTCTAGGTTCTTTTCTAGCCCAACAATCTTACTAAGTTTTTCTGTTCGATGATCAATTACTTCCATAGCCTACTCCTTTTAAAATGTGACAAATAACGTCTACAGTCCATCCGTTACCAAGCATTTCAAGTCTTTTAGTATCACTCACCCCACTTGTATAGTTATCGGGTACATTTTGACATCTTTCAGCCTCTATTGGATGCATGCGTCTATAAATATCATTTTCATAATCTAAAACAATATTTAATTTATTAGCGGGACTTGTTTTAGGTAAGGCACATACTTTTTTTTCTTTGAAGTAAGCCCTATCTTGTTGCGACCAATAACCTTTGCCACTCAAATCCCACTTAATGTAATTTTTTGTCGCCTTTTTTGTTTTGGTTATTCTTTCATCCGTAAATACCTTATATGTGTCATCATAGATAATATCTCCAAGCACAATACCCTTGTCCTTTGGTTGTTTTATGTTTGGTATATTAGTCCAGTACATTCTTTTTCTATTCTGCGCAGAAACTAAGCTTGAGTTTATCTCTATTGGTTTTACATCAAGTTCTTTACTTATTATATCGGCCCACTCTTTCCTCATTACAACATTTTCCAAAAGAAAATATTTTGGATTTACTTTTTTTAAAATTCTCACATACTCCCAAAACAACCCACTCCTTTCGCCATTAAGGCCTTCGCCATCTGTTTTGGCTCTACTCAAATCTTGACAAGGCGACCCCGCCAAAATTAAATCAATAGTTGGCAGGTCTTCACCCTTTACGTTTTTAATATCGCCCAATTGTATAGTGTTTGGGTAGTTTTTCTGAGCAATCTTAATGGCGTATTTGTCAATCTCACTTGCATAATACTTTTCTACGTTTATGCCGAGGCGGTCTAGCGCAATTTGGCCACAACTCATACCGTCAAACAAACTCAACACATTCATTTTAAAACCTCCTTAATCCTTCTCTTCTTAAAAAACATTGATCTCATTATAACATGGTCAACACTATCCTTAACAACCAATACTTGCGCCGTTACTTTATTATTTTGGCCAATGCGGTGGCAGCGATCGACTGCTTGGTCCATCTCGCCCGGCACCCAACTGTTCTCTACAAACACTACATGACTGGCTGCAGTTAGGGTAAGCCCAGTGCCAGCAGCTTGTATCTGGCCGATAAATACTTTAGTGTCTGCGTCTTTCTGAAACCGATCGACGTAGCGTTGGCGATCAGTTGAAGCCGTACCGCCATAGACTAGCACCGCACCGTCGTCTTTAAACGCTTCGTACAGCCCCTCGCATACTGACTTGTGATACGCAAACACCACAACCTTCTCAACGCCACTTGCCATTACATCTTTAATGTAACTAATGCTCTGGGGTAACTTAGCTTCTCCAAGCTCTCGACGGATAGTAGCCATCTCGCCAATAAGGTTGGCGTCCGGCTTCTCTAAAATCTTATTTACATCAAACAATCCTTCCTGCTTGACTATCTTTTTAGTGTCTTTGGTTTGCTCCATGGGAATAATCTGCATCGTCTTGCTCGGTAGATCGGTAAGCACATCGGCCTTTAGCCGCCGGAGCATGACCGTGCGTTTGAGCCTGTAGTTTAACTCGTCGGTACAACTTGCTCCCTTAACATCAAAACCAAATGGGCCCTCTTTACCGTTACAAAACTTATACCCGTATTTTTTATAATTGTCATACGGTTCCACAGCTTCTCGTTTTAAAAACCGAAGTATGCTATAAAGCTCGATAGGCCGGTTAAGCATCGGGGTACCAGTAAGCATCAGCCGCCGGTTAGCGTTAGCCCCCAGGAGAAACGACGCCTTGGCCCGTTTGGACGTGGGGTTCTTAAGGTAATGCGCTTCATCATAGATCACCATATCGGGGGCCCATGCGCGTAACTGCTCATAGATATACCGTTTAGACACCAGATCGTAGTTAGCAATGACGACGTTGCATGGTTGTATGATTCTGGACTCACCGTTAATCTGAACCGGAGTTAATGGGTGTTCGTCCTCTGGATTAAATTGTACCGGGTCATAAGGCGGTATCTCCCAATTTTTTGGCGGATCGATTATAGACTTCCCGTTTTTTACTACTTGGGTGAGTAGGTTGTCCGACCATTGGTCAAATTGTTCCTGCCACATATACTTTAGTGAGGCCGGACACAATACTAAAATGCGTCGAGCGTCTATGTACCGCAAGGCCTCAATGGTTTGTACCGTTTTTCCTAGCCCTTGCTCGTCGGCCAACAATAGGTTTTTATTGGCCACGATCGTTTGGATGCCTTCCTTCTGGTAGTCATATAAAAAATCCGGTAGGGTGAGCCGAGCTGGTGGCTTAATTAGTTTATCTTTGAACATGGCAGTCCCTATACCTGAAAGCTCTGCGGCTCTCATGGCTAACGCCCAGTCTTTAGTTTTCCAAGCTGTGTTTCCAGCTGACCACTTCATCCGGCACTGTTTCGGTATGTCTTTCTCCTCGCGACTGCAAGCATAAAAATACTCTTGCGTTAGTGAGTCATAAGTTAAAGTTGGCTTAATCATCGTCGAACTCACCTTTTAATTCCTTACTTGCCCACCGCAACGCCCGAACATCCTGCTTAACCGCCGCCATGACGAGGTCGCGATCAGCCTGCAATCTCTTACTTGTGTACGCCAAGGCGAGCCCGTTCGTTTTCACGGCTTCAAGCATAAAATCACGATCAACCCTCAGCTCAGTACTCGCATAATCCAACGCACTTACTTGCCGCTTCATCGCGTCAAGCATAAACTCACGATCAGCCAGCAGGTCTCCACTCGCATACGCCAACGCACTTACTTGCCGCTCCATCGCTTCAAGGATAAACTCACGATCAGCCAGCAAGTCATCACCCGCATAAACCAACCCAATTGTGTTAAACTTTAGGCTCGACAGTATTTTCTCTTTCGTACTTTTGTTCTTAATCATTTTTTACTCTTTAATTCCTAGCCAATCTTGGATAATGTTACGTTGGATTTGCCTACTTGCATAGTTAACCGCGTCCCAAGACTTACTCAAAGCTGCCCTAACCACATCTATATCATTCCTCAATTCCTCACTCGCATATTTCAACGCACGCCCACTCCTCAAGAAATTCCCATTGTAACCAACCGCTGCCAGTACCACCTCTTTGTCATTGCGTAATTCCTCACTCGCATACTGCAACGCATAGCCATCCTGCTTCACCGCTTCCATTACAACTTCTTTATCGCCACGCAACTCATTACTTGCATACTCCAACGCCAAGCCATCCTGCTTCACCGCGGCAAGCACAACTTCTTTATCATTACGCAATTCCTTACTCGCATACCGCAACGCAACACCATTCCGCTTTACCGCTTCCATCACCACATCGCGATCATTCTGCAATGCCTCAGAGGCTACTTCTAAGATCGAATCCGCACTATCACTCTTACTCACCGCTTCCATCACCAAATCTTTATCCCCACTCAGAGCCTCAGATGCAAACATCAACGCCCATCCAGTCTTTTGAACCGCTGCTGCCACCACTTCACGATCGTTCTTCAATTCATGGCTCGCATACTCCAACGCATACCCACCCTGCTTCACCGCTTCCATCACAACATCACGATCACGCTTCAATTCCGCACTCGCATACTGCAACGCACATCCATCTTGCCTCACCGCTTCCATCACCACCTCACGATCAGCCTTCAATTCCTCGCTAGCATAATACAACGCCCAGCCATCCTGCTTCACCGCTGCCAGCACCACGTCTTTATCACCACGCAATTCCTCACTCGCATACCGCAACGCATTCCCATTCTGCTTCACCGCTGCCAACATTTCTTCTCTCGTGCTATTTTCATCAATCATTTTTTATCCCCAGCCCACAATCAATAATCTCCCTGTCATATCTCAATTCCTCACTCGCATACTTCAACGCCAACCCATTCTGCTTCACCGCTGCCATCACCACCTCACGATCAGCCTTTAATTCCTCGCTTGCATACGCCAACGCATAGCTATATTTCTTCACCGCTTCCAGCACCACCTCACGATCAGCACGCAATTCCTCACTCGCATATTTCAACACCCACCCATTCTGCTTCACCGCTTCCATCACGACTTCACGATCAGCACGGAATTCCTCACTCGCATACTCCAACGCCCAGCCATTCCGTTGAACCGCTTCCAGCACCAGATCACGATCATTACGCAACTCAACAGACGCATACTCCAACGCACATACTTGCAGCTTCATCGCTTCAAGCATAAACTCACGATCAGCCAGAAGTTCCTCACTCGCATACTTCAACGCACATACTTGCAGCTTCATCGCTTCAAGCATAAACTCACGATCAGCCAGAAGTTCCTCACTCGCATACTTCAACGCAAATCCAAACGCATCCATCACAACCTCACGATCACCACGCAATTCCTCGCCAGCATAATACAACGCAAACCCATCATGCTTCACCGCTTCCATCACCACCTCACGATCAGCCTTTAATTCCTCGCTTGCATACGCCAACGCATAGCTATATTTCTTCACCGCTTCCAGCACCACCTCACGATCAGCACGCAATTCCTCACTCGCATATTTCAACACCCACCCATTCTGCTTCACCGCTTCCATCACGACTTCACGATCATTCTGCAATTCTTCACTCGCATACCGCAACGCACGCCCATCTTGTTTCACCGCCGCTAGAACAAAATCACGATCAGCACGCAATTCCTCACTCGCATACCGCAACGCATCCCCATTCTTCTTCACCGCTGCTATCACGAACTCACGATCAGCCTTCAATTCCTCACTCGCATACTCCAACGCTAAACCATTTTCCCTTACCGCTTCCATCACCACTTCACGATCGTTACGCAATGCCTCACTAGCATACTCCAACGCCCACCCATTCTTCCTTACCGCTTCCAGCACCAGATCACGATCATTACGCAACTCAACAGACGCATACTCCAACGCACATACTTGCAGCTTCATCGCTTCCAACATTTCTGCCTTTGTACTGTTCTCATTAATCATTTTCTTTCTACTCCGCTACTTGTATTCTCGTGTTATCTATCGTGTTATCTATTTGCCGGATACGTTCCTGACACACATGAATAATCTTTTCATAATCCAGTCGTCGCTCACCCGGTTTGTTGCGTAATACACGTTTAACAATATCAGCGTCCCATGGGTTCAATTTGTACTCAAGCCAAATGTCCCATGGCTGTATTTTGTACTTGGAATAGTCCGAGGCTCCGACGTTATGGCTTCGTATATCTTCACTCATCTTACAACGCCCCCACAGTTTCAAAGAATAAAAAGAATATAAACGTGAATACGTAGTACCACACGACTAACGCAACCGCCGCCAGTGTGGTTCGTATTAAAACGTTGTAGCATACTCCGCCTAAGGTCTTATCGTTTTCGTCTAAGTTTGGGCCGCGACAAACAAACCACATGGCCCCTATCAGCGAGCCCCAATACGCTATTGTAAATATAACTCTTTGAAAATATGTTAATGCGTCAATCATTTTTTTCCTCCAATCTTCACAAATCCATTATCACTGCGTTTATACTGCAACTTCAACAACGCACGCTCAAGACGCTTTTGTTCCTTAATGCTCAGGTGTATTATGTCTCGACCTAAACCATCCCATACATCACTCAACTGAAACCCGTCTCTCACGCCTTTATTTAACCACTCTTGGATAACTCTTTCAAGCTCGTCCACTTCAATGCGGCTAGTCTGAGCTTTCTTGGCCTGCTCAATAGCTTCTGCCGATTGCAACACCAACCCATTCTTTAACCCAGCGTACCGCTTTTTGTAAACAACCAAGGCCTCCGCATACAACTGTGGTAAATCGTTGGTAAGCGTTGGCACGTCAATGTCGTACACCTCAACCGGCCATATCCGGCGGTTACCCGTAACGCTATTCAGAAATTGGTTTTCGTTTGTTGTGCCCATAAACACACACTGGCGCGGAACGTCCTCGGTCAACTTCGCATACGCCAATCGCGCTCGGTCAACCTCCCGAGATATAAACGCCTTAACACTCGCCACCGTATTCGACCGGCACATGAACGCATTAAGCTCTGAGTCCTCCACGATCAGCTTACCTTTGATCTGCTGGATAGCATCACCAGTCTTGTTAATATCGCCTAGTGAATCCGTGAACCAACTATTGAACACCGACAAGGACTTAATCGCTGTTGACTTGCCTTGCTCCTCCGGGCCAACTAATACCACCATGTGATCGTACTTGCACCCCGGCTCATAAATGCGCTTAACAATCGCACACATCAACACCTCGCCAACCTCACGGTTAAACGCTGTGTCTTCAGCATTGCAATATTTTGGGAACAGCCCACGTACCCGCTCGACACCATCCCACGCCGGCAACTCACTAAACCACTTCTTTACCGGGTGAAAACTCTTTTCAAATCCAACAGTCCGAGCCGCTTGGTAAATCTGATTGACCAACGGGTCAAACTCCATGTCGTTAAACAACGTTTTGATTGACAACAAATCGTCATCCGTCACCGCAATGCCATTGGGCATACAATCCGCTTTATCAAATGCGTGCCAACTACATGGCTCTAGCCACACTGTCTCACGGCTCCACTCATTATACCCTAGCTTACCCTTAAACTCTTTCATGTTTTTTAAAAATATGGCGCAATTTCGGACACAAAAATTCTGAGAACTCACAGTGCCATGTTTGGTTTTGTGTAGCTTATCATGCCACGGGCACACTTCATCAAACTGAGCGTCCGCTTGCTCTTGGGGAAGCACGTCATTAAGCCCTTGGCCCAGAGAACAGCCAGTATCTATGGGGCCTAGGGCTTTCAGTGCTTCCTCAACAGCATGGGAGCCTATCTCATTTTGCCGAGTGCTCAATGCGCTCACAAGCGTTGTAGCCATTTCTTTAGTAGACAATGGCGGCACAAAACACTCTGCGTCCGCCACGATACCGAGTACTACTTCGGGCGACAACCCTAAATCGTAGCCCCGACAAGCCATCTTATACAAGGCATTGTTACGCTCGCCCTCACCAACAACACCAAACTGTTTAACGTAGCCTGTCAAGAGTAACTTATCTGTTTTAGTGTCCGTAAAATAACCGGTGCCCCCACAAACTTCCGAATCTTTTTGCGTCAATAACAAGTGTAATCCTTCCGGTATCTCGACAATATTTGAGAATTTGTTTTCGCCGCCATCCAGTTGGTACGTGCCCGCCTCGGTCTCGCTATGCGGTATCAATACTTGGTGGCTGCCTCTCAAAAAGTCCAACCCTTCGTAAGCGGCCAAGGTTTTCTTGTAGCTTACGCCGCTCTGGAAGATCTTGTAGTACAAATGCAAGCCCCCCGTCGGTGTGTGCACCGTAACGCCCGCGTTGTTTAAAAAATCAAACCTAAGGTCGTCAGTTAGCCGTTGTAGGCCAACCATTCCATTAATCTCTGATCGCACGTCCACATCGATAACCATATATGGTTCCCGAATCACCCAGCCTGCTGAGCTTGTTGTGTAGTAGTTTGGGTCAAACGCTTCTGGTAGCTCTAAATTCGTCCAGTTTTTTACCATGGGTACCTTGCCCTTAAGCGGCATGGTTATAAGTCCATTGTCATAAAAAGTTTTAGTTGTTTTTAGTAGTGCCGCACTGGGCTGTAATCGGGTCATTGGCTGTTCTCCTGATTTGATATTGATAAGGTAATCTAACTATAAATTATTTGTGCAGCAGCGTGCCTGTTAAGCGTTGGCTGGCGCATTTGAGGGGGTTCAATACGTGGCATCATGTGTAGCCTCCAATTTTTTTATCATTCGGCCCATTAAGTCTCTAATTAGTACCATGAATTCCTGCTGGTAGCAAGTCGCTCCTACTATCTTTTCAGCCAGAATTGTGTCAATCTCTGTGTCAGCTTCATAAACTTGGGACACTACCATAGCCATGAACGCTGACAAGGCCCACGTGACCGTCACGCCCTTATCTTTGCAATACGCCTTAAATAGTCGTGCCACTACTTCTTCTGTTCTAAATGTAACCATGTGTTGTTTATTCATTATTTTTGCTCCGTGTTTTTAAATTTTGCCATGTCGCCCTTGTAATCTAAAAGTTAGCCTCATACTCGCACTCTTTTGGGGGCGTCCAATGGTGGAACGCATGGGCATCGTCCAGATACGGGCGGTACTGTATGCCTTGGTAGTCTAAATAAGCCCCAAACGCAAGTATAAGGCGGTTTACGTAGCATGGGGGATTCCATGGTTGTCGCTGTGGCTCAACGCTATAGTCCCAAAACTTCCACCATTTAGGCGATTCCTCCCCCTCCACTGGGATTGCAACGCCCGGGCCATATCCACTTTTCTCTAGCAGATACCTATTAAATGAACATAAAACTCGTAAAATAAACATTGAACAAGGGAAGACTCCGGGTACGTCTTTTAACCAGTCGGGCGTCTCGACGGGTAGCAATCGAACACCCCCACCCGACATATTAAAACTAGTACAAAACACGTTCAATTCATCTTTAAGTTTGTCGATCTCAGCTTGTAAGTCGTTGTATCTCTCTACGTCCTCGGTAGTTTTTAAACCATGCGCTATATCATACGCGGTGGGTTTGGGCTCTCGTAACTCTCTTAAATCTTTGAGCGTTTGATGGTACCATGCCCATTTGTGTATATTCGGGTACATCGTTTCGTATATGTCTTGAAACTTATCAACAGTCACGCCCGTCTCTTCAGAAATTTGTTTTAATTCGTGGGTGTCGCTCTCCCAAAATCCTGTCCAGTCTTTCATTATTTTTCCTCCTTGTTTTTACTTTTTGCCATGTCGCCCTTGATCTCCACGGTTAAACGTCCGCCAGGCCTTGCATTTTTCACCAAAATCGTACCGGCTTCAATGGCTTGATCAATTGCGGCCTTACCTTCCGAAACATTGTGGCCGTACTGAACCAGAAAGGCGCACACAAAATCTACTGAACGTACACCGGTACACCATTTGAACGGTAACACGGCCAAGCCCTTGTGTACCTGTACCGCTACTAAGTCAATACCAATGTATAAATAAGCCGCTCGGGTTGTATGAATCTCGAGCGGGTTGGGTACTACTCTGGCCCCGGACGCTCCGGGGCTTTTTAGTTTGGGGATTTTTAAGGTAATCAGTTTGTTAGTCATTGTTATTTAATGCGTACCGGCATTAATACAGCGGTTTTGTTTTCACCAGCACTAAACCACACGGGATACTCGCTGCCCGCCTTTTTAGCATAAACCGTCAAGCAAGCCACACCCGGGGCAATCTGGTCAACAAATCGCTTGTTGAAATAGTAGACTGTGCTGAACAAAGCTACTTTATAAGCCGTGTCCCGAGTACCATCCAACGGTACTACTTCACAAGCTGATAAATCTATTTGTTGCGTATAAGGCATATTCCAAACTTCGGGCAAATAATGCTTGATAACGGTTGCGTCGAGGGGCTTAACGTTTTGTAAATCTAGAATATTAAAATCGCAATCGATAAACTTACCGTCATACTTAGCCGAATCAATTGAATCAAACGGCACTTTGTAAAAATGAATTCGAAAACCATCGGCACCGATAGCGTATCCGTCTCGGACAAAGATATTTTGCATATCTGGCTGGTCATCAGCCTTGGAACACGCTTGCGCTACCCACGCCAACTTATTTTTTTTCGGCGTAACCTTAGGGGTCAAAATTGCATAAAGACGTGCAAGGTATAATCTTGTAGTATCGCAACTCGTTTGGGCGTACAACCTTTCTAATACGCCCGGAACCTCAGTCTTTTTTAACTTACGTTCGGTAAACGCTAACCGGGCTGCACGTGTTTGTATGTTTATATTATCCATTTTGTTTTTTACTCCTATTTTAATTAATTTAAATAATAAGCCGCGGCAACCATAGCTTCACCAATTGACTGAAAATCGCCGTCACTATAAATTAAGCCAGTGTCATTAAACACTTTAAGCCACACCCGGCCATGAATTTTAGATATTCTTATCATTTTCTCTAACTCCCTTATAAGCCGCGATAATACTTCCTGAACCAATAATTATCAAGACCCAATCCGTCTTCGGGGTAAAATACTTCAACTCGAGTACCCTCCGCATCCCAATATGCGTACACGGCCTGTCTCCGAGTATCGATATGAACATCAGCACCGCTAACATCAATTATTAATTCTGCGCCTACACACTCCTTGTCCGAGTTAACAAAGTATGTAACACCAACAAGCGTTTCCAAAAAGCTAGCCATATCTTTAGTCGGCTTGACTATTTCATCGGCAATAAGCTGGCATTGTCTTATCATTTGCCCAACCCTTCTATTAACTTGGTCAACCCACGCGCCTCATGCGTGTCCACCCCAGTAAAATCAGCTAGAAACAGACGGCTAAAATTAAAGTTAGCCTGGGAGATTTTTGAAAATTTAAAATCCGCCTCTATTAATATAGACTCATGAAACGATGTATCAGACAAATCCGCATGGGCAAAGTTCACACCCCAAAGGTCTAAACCGCCAAAATCACAACCGCTTAAATCAATATGCGCGTCGGGGTTGTATTTGCGATACAGATTCCAAGCCTGAACCTCCCCAGCCTCTAACAACCGCAATTGTTGAGGCTTGCTGAGCTCAAACCTATCCCCGCGCTCCCCGCACTGAATAACAAAGTTATAAACAAAATTATCATCCTCAGGGTCTAAACACGCCCGCCCATTTCTTTTAGATATTCCTATCATTATCGGGACGCGTCGTACCGCTCGCAACAATAAGCGTCGACACCTAGTTTGTCGTGACTGTAAGGTACCTCCACACTATCACCGCCCCAATAGCCTCGCACAACATTGTACCGTGTGTCTATGTATATGTTTGGCCCGCCAAGCGCAACGCATACCCTTGCGCCTCTATACTCAAAATTGCCAGTCACGGTGTACTCCATATCTAGCGCGTCGCTTAAATAATGCGCTGCGCAAGGCTCGTCCCATTCCTCAAGCTCCCAATCCTCCATGGCATAATTGCCTATACTTATTTCATCCGCAATTCGTTCACATTGTTCCCGCAATCTGTCTTTAGTATTCATTTTTTTCACTCCATTTTAAACTAATAAAACCACTAAAACTATCGACATAACCAATAGTATCAACCGTGACCAGTCACGTCAAATCGAAATTTCTTGATGTATGATATTACGCCTAGTGTCGTAATACAAAAATCGCAAAAAACAAAATGCTGTATAATTGGCCATTTTGTGTATTACAAAACTACACGTGCGTTTGTAATACTGTAATACAAATGCACGTGTAGTTTTGTAATACGGTATTACACATTTACGCCTAAATTTGTATATACAAAAAAACGCTAAAATACATCACTTTTTTTTGTATATACGGGATTACACAAGGCATTGTAATACACTGATTTTTATAAATTTTTGTTTTTTTTCAATAATCGTTGTAAAATACACTAAAATAAAAATAAAAATCAATTTTCAAAAAACTACAGTAACGTATTTAGTTAGTAAAATATAGATATTATAAATATAGGTGTGATAGGTAAATATATATTTTACACTTTTTTTTACGTGTGCGTGCGTGGGCGCGTGTGCGCGTGTGTGCGCGCGTGAGTATAACACAACTGGCTTTTTTGCGCAAGGGGTTTTATTGATTAAATATCGAATACACTTGGCGGCTTTGGTGGCTTTGGCTTTTTGTAACGCTCTGCCCGATCTGGAAGCTGTTCAGCCTGTTGTTGTTTTCGCCGTCTCTTACACACTGGTATCGGTTGGCCTATGACGCAACAGCTAGTGATGTGGCTGATACGATGTTTGTAGGCTTCTAAGGCCTTGATCATTGCTTGGGCTGCCGTTCTCGCTGGCTTCCAAGTCTGGAAACTGTCACGGTTTTTGTAGCTTATGCGTATCAAATAGCGATATTCAGCCATATAATCAACATTATATACTATTAACGTATGTTTTGTTAGGTTAAGCGGATAAAAGCGTAAAATGATGCCAAATTATCGCTCTGTAAGCTGTTTAAGCGGGTTAGAGTGGTTAGAAGGGGTCTACCCTCTGCGCCTCGGATAATACTACTCATAGAGAACACGTAAACACTGGACACGATACATATTTCTTGTGTTTACAGGCTTTTTACAAAACTATACATAATGTAGGTTATGCGACATAGGTTAATAATTGCTTGAGTTTACAACGAAAACAAATATAGTACGGTGTTACAAACGCCCCCGGGGGGTCATAATTCGTGGGGGGGTACCCGCCAAATGCAATTTTCCACAGGCGTTATCTAAAGAGCCTCTGTATTTTTTGAGCTTTACAAAAAAGGTAAAGTTTAAAACGCATCAGGAAGAGTTTAACGTACTCAAAACGCATCAGGAAGAGTTTAACGTAGCTAGAGGCTTGACGGGTTTTGAAAGTGCATGGTACAGTAGTTTTGGTTATGGTAGTAGTAGAGACAAAATCATTTCACTCTCTTTTTCTTTCTCAAAACCTAAAACAATCAAACTGCGACACTTACTGCTGCCATAACTAGAACATGAAAGAGAGTAGTAAAAAGATAGATAAGGACGTTATGGCTCGTGTAAAAAAGAAATTTAAGGAGGCGGATAAGGGTAGCCCTCCGGTGGAGTTGGTAGCGGATAGGAGTATGCCGGTACAAATACCAGAGCATTATGCGTATACGATGGCACAAATTGCTTTTTTAGAGGAGTATAAGAAGACGTTGGACCCGGACAAGGCGGCGAAAGCGGCTGGGGTTGATAAGCGGGTGGCTGCGACGTGGTTAAAAAAGCCGCATATTGAGGAGGTTGTGGTTAGTATTCATAAGACGTATGTGAAGGCGGTGATGTTGGATGCTAAGATTGCGGCGGGGCAGTTTGAGGAGGTGTTGCAGTCGTTGATGAAGCGGTTTGAGGAGGGGGATTCTCGGGTGTCGGGGGCGTTGGCGAGTATGGTGAGTAATAAGATGAGGTTTACAGGACATGGTGGTGTGGAGGATACTGGTAGTAAGACTCAGATAAACATAAACATTGATTTAGGATCGGTTAAGCAAGAAAAAGGAGAAGTTATAGATGTCTAAGATTCAGGTTATTTGTATTCGGTGCGCAACGGCTAATGGCGGCGTGTTGGATAAGGGGTTTGTTAATCCGAATTTGGTTTTGAGGGAGTGTGATGTTTGTGGCGAGCCGCGGCCTGTGTCGTCTATTTTGGCGTGGGCGAATTTAAACCCGCACGATAAGGAAGCGTATCAGGCGAAGGTTTTACAGCCAAAACGCACACGGGCTAAAAAGGCAGAAAATGCGGATAAAAATTAAACTATTTCAGTGGTTGCGGAAGGACAAAACTATAATTAAACAGATTGAACGGGAGGAGTGGTTGGCGGCAAATCGAGTTCCGAAAAGTTTATGGGAGTTCACGGTGGCGGTTAGTGATGACTTTTTAGTTCTTAGGGCGCCGAATGACTTCCGATATTATCGAATTTACCCCAGAACGGCCAAGGGCGACATAGCCCAGGAGCTTCAATTTAAAGAGTTTTATGTAAGTTGGGGGGCCATACGGAGCCCTAAAGATTTTCCGCCAGAAAAGATAAAAGAAAAATGGGAGGAGTGGCCCTACCCGAATGAGCTCTCCAATTTGGAGAGTGAAACATGATCGAATTGAAAGAAGAAACGCAAAAGAAGTTAGAATTTCGTACTCGGGCTGAAAAGTATGGCCCTCAATTAAGAGCTAAGTTTAAGTGTTGGAACTCAACTAACTTTCCGATATGTGGGTTAACAGATAAATATTTTATAATTTTCAGGAGCGCGGTTTGCATACCAGACTCAAAACTCGTGCTAGTATTTGTAGCTCGGATGCCGGATGGTTCTGTCGGTGAGGATTGGCTAATGGCCTCTGTTCCGTACTATAATTCTTATTACAATTTGGAAGATGAGGTTTCAACAGAAGTTTTAAATCAGTTTGGCGATAGAGAGATGGAATTCGCTCGTCGATTTAAAACAGGTGCGTTTGAGGGATGGGAAGAACCTGACCCTTTTGCCGACTTCAAAACGCTTGCAGATTGGGCGCCTAAAAAGTAAATGAACTTTGAATTAAACTATAAGGCTTCGCCAACGCTTTCGAAGTTTCATAACTCGGATGCTTTTTTCCGAGGTGTGAAAGGGCCGATTGGCTCTGGGAAGTCGGTGGGTATGTGTTTTGAGTTGTTTGTGGTTATGAAGACTCAAGCAAAATCAAAAGACGGGATTCGCCGGACGCGGCATATCGTGGTTAGGAATACGGCACCGGAGCTTGAGACGACGACGTTAAAGACTTGGCTGGACTGGTTCCCAGAAGAAGTGTTTGGCAAGGTAAACCGAAAGCCGCCGATCTCGCATCATATTAAGATTGACGATGTGGAGTCAGAAGTTATTTTTTTAGCGTTAGACCGTCCGGAAGACGTTAAAAAATTATTGTCGTTAGAAGCTACAATGATCTGGTTTAACGAGGCGCGTTATATTTTGAAGGAAATTTTAGACGCGGCTACGGGGCGGGTAGGTCGGTATCCGTCGCACAGAGAGAAGCCCGAAGGTTTTGAGGGGCAGTGGCCGACTCGGTTTGGTGTTATAGCGGATACTAACCCGCCCGATGATTCTAGCTGGTGGTACAACATGGCTGAAATTCAACAGCCGGAGGGGTGGGTGTTTTTTGATCAACCGTCTGGGTTAAGTGAAGGCGCAGAGAATGTGGAAAATTTACCGCCCGGTTATTATAACAACATGATGGCGGGCAAGCCTCAAGAATGGATTGATGTGTACGTTCATGGAAAGTATGGGTTTATACAAGAGGGCAAGCCGGTGTATGGGGACAATTATGTGGACGCCACACATTCAAGTGCGGATGTGAAGTATGACTCGGTATTGCCGCTAATTGTGGGCGTGGACTTTGGACTCACCCCGTCGGCAGTTATGGCTCAGAGAGACCCTTTTGGGCGATGGCGGGTGATTGATGAATTTTTAACGCCCGATGGTGAGACGTGGCCGCTCCAAGACTTTGCTAGAAATCTGAATAAGTATTTGACTAAAGAGTATAGCCAAGCGAATACTGAGTTATGGGGCGATCCGTCAGGTGGCTTTAGGGATCAGCAAGGGATTACAGCGTTTGATTTGTTTAAGAAAGAAAACTTATTTATTCGACCCGCACCGTCCAATAAGTTTGAGGTTCGCCGAGAAGCGGTATTGTCGCCGTTGTTGCGGTCGAGCAATGGCCTCCCGGGAATTGTAGTAAGCCGGCAGAAAGCTCCTATGGTGCGCCGAGGCTTTAATGGCGGGTATCACTATAAGCGATTGAACGTTGGGGGCGAGGCCAAGTATAAATTGGAGCCGGAAAAAAACCGATTTAGCCACCCACACGATGCGTTGCAGTATGCGTTGTTGGGCGGGGGCGAGCATAAAACAATGTTAGGTCGAAACGAAAAAATGCAAAAGCCGACGGTGCTTCCAAAATTTAAAATATTTTAGTATACTGTGGGCATGAAAAAAATTAAATGGTACGTGGTGTTTCGACGCATTGGGCCTACAAAGCACCCAACTATGCGGCTCTTAAAAAAACTTCTAAACCGTAATATTCAGCACGTGTTTGCGTTACGAACGATCAGTCCGCACACGGTGGCTATTGATTATACAGGGTTTAATATAAACACTAAACTATACGAAAATCAAACGGCTGAGGAAGTTCTGGCCCAATATTTTAACCGGCCAAAATATTTAATCGTCGAATATGAAACCGAGGAAAAAAATTGTAAGTTGGGGGTTCATATTGGAAATATTATACCCGGATGTGTTAGTATAGTTAAAATGGCACTAGGAGTAACTAATTATGCGTTCACGCCGTACAGTTTGTACCGGTGGTTGGTGCTAAACGGTGGCAAAATACGTTTGGCAAATAGAAAACATGGAGGTAAACTATGGGTGGCGGCGGACCAAAATACGACGACTCAGTACAGCGTCAGCAATTAGAAATGCAACAGGAACAGTTGAAAAAACAAGAAGAAGAAAGCCGAGCACAGCGCGAGCAAATTGCGCTTGAAAATACTACGGCTTTGTTGGCTTTAAGACGCGGAACAATAGGACGACGGTCGCTGTTGTCAACGTCTGAGCGAGGTGTTGTGTGAACGTCAAAGAAAAGTTTTTAGCGACGTTTAAAACACTTGAGTCGCGCAAGCAACAATGGGACTCGACGTATGAAGAAGTGTACGAGTATTGTATGCCACAGCGCAATTTATTTAGTGAAACGGTTAAGGGGTCTAAGCGGGATAACGCTCAAATTGTTTTTGATTCAACCGCAGTAAACGGGACTCAAAAATTCGTGTCGAATATCCAAAACGTGTTGGTGCCGCCAATGAAAAAGTGGGCTCGATTAAAAGCGGGGATGTTTTTAAAAGGGGAAAACGAGAAAGAAGACGCCGAAACACTTGCAGATCTAGAAACCATAGAGGAAACGTTGTTTGAGTGTCTTCATGCGTCGTCGTTTGATCAAGCAGTGTCCGAAGCGTTGTATGACGTTGCGGCCGGTACAGGAGCTTTACTTATCCGACCCGGAACCATTAAGCAGCCACTACTGGTGGAAGCGGTGCCAATTGCTAAGCTATACATAGCAACAGGGGCCGATAACACAGTAGATACTGTGTTTCGAAAAATGAAAGTACAATACCGAAACATTATGGAAACGTGGCCGGATGCAAAAATACCAAAAGAGATGCAAGACGCCTACCCAGAAGAAAAACAAATGGACGAGTGCGAGCTGATAGAGGGTATGTATCCGGCGGAAGTTACGGCAACCTATATGATCGACGGAGTGCAAAAAACTGAAAAGGTTATGGGGTTTAAGTATTGTATTTTGGCGACCAAAGGCGATCATTTACTTGTGGAGCGCGACGAAGAGTTTTTACCGTGGGTGGTGTTTCGATGGTCAGTGGTTGCTGGCGAGTGGTATGGCAGGGGGCCGCTTCTGTATGCATTGCCCGATATTAAAACGCTTAACAAGTCGATAGAATTTGACTTAAAAGCAGCAGCAATGACTGGGCAGCCGCCGTTGCTTGTTGGTGACGATGGCGTTATGAGTTTAGAGAACATGAAACTTGAACCGGGTATTGCGATACCGGTGTACTGGGATATGGCGGGGCCAAAAATTCAATACCTAAACCCACCCCCGTATTCTAATTTACAGCGAATTATTGTTGAGGACTTGCGGAAAAACATTAACGAAATATTATTTACCGATCCGCTAGGCCCGATTGATGCGCCAGTAAAGACGGCTACCGAGCAAACGATTCGGCAGCAAGAATATGCTAATCGATCGGGTTCTTCGTTTGGGCGGTTGTTTAGAGAGCTTGTGGCCAAAACGATTGACGTGTCGTTGAAAACCTTAGAAAAGGTGAACTACCCAGCGGGCAACCCGGTCGTAGATCTGGGTCCATTCCGTGTAAATGGGCTTGAGATTAATGTTCAGAGTCTGTCCCCGCTGGCTACGTTGCAAGAGGAGGAAGAGATACTCAATCTAATGCGCTATTCACGGCACATGATGGAAATTAAAGGCCCCGAAATGTTAGAGACGGTGTTAAACACAGCAGAATACGCACGTAAAATCGCCACACATTTAAGTTTACCGGCGGGACTTGTACCAACAGAGGAGCAATCGGCTCAAATTCAACAGAACATCATTGGCATGGCGCAGCAACAACTAGGTCAACAAACGCCAGAGGCAGCGCAATGATACAAATACCGTTTAGTGAAGACGAAAAACTAGTGTTAATTCGGCTACTTAGAACCCCGGACGGGCAACAAGCGTTGAAAATCTTGGAAGAAAACACAATCGGAAAACCAGTTATTCAAATGGTGCACCCGGATAGTGGCAATACTTTAATGGCAGCAGCACAACGAGAAGGACAGAACAGTGTAGTACGACAACTTAAACGACTTTTAGAGCAAGTGAAAAATAAAGCTAAGGAGGCTAATTAATGTCATTACTTGAAACCCCAACGGAAAATGTAGAAACGGCAGAAGCAGTGGAAACAGAAAACGCGCAAGCAGAAAGTGTAGAAGCACCGGCAGAAGGTGTTAGTGCGGAGACGGAAACTGCGGATTTATTGGGGGGTAAGTATAAAACCGCTGGCGATCTAGCGGCGGCGTATAGCGAACAGAGTAAATACATTGGGGAATTGCGGAAAAACATTAAAGAGGTCGAGGATAAATATAAAGTCCCAGAAGATTACGATTTTAATTTTGAAGAAGGCGGGCAACTGGAAAAGTACAAAGAGTTAAGCGAAACTTTAGACTTGCCATATCTTGCAGAAGTTTTTAAGAAAAACGGATTAAATAAAGAGCAAGCGGAAGGGGTACTAGAAAGTTATTTAGAGTCAATAGAAGCGGCGAAAATTAAACCCGAAGACGAGCTGTTAAAACTTGGGCATCGAAAAGAACAAGTGCTTGGTGAGCTTAATAACTATAAGAGAGGCCTAAGCGAAGCCGACCAGAAAATACTGGATAGTATAGCGGTGAGTGGAGAGGCCTTGGATTTTTTACACCGAAATCTAGTTAAACAGAATTTAACTATTCCATCCGGCAACGCAGCCGCATCCCCAAAACAATCGGCTGACGAACTTTTAATCGAAGCCAGAAAGTATCAGAAAGAAAACGAGCATTTGTTTGAGGCGTACCCGGACAAACAAAAAGAGTATTTAAGTAAGATGCGAAATTACTTTGTTGCGAAGGGTACAAAACTTGACAATTAAAAAAAAGTAAGTTATACTATTTGTAGTTTTTTTATGGTAACCTTTTTACGAAGCCCATAAAAGCTAAAGTTGACCCAAACTTTAAATGGCAGATGAGGCCCGCTAAGTGGCGATAACCCAATTCGATTGTTGTACTAGTTGTTAAGAATTGAGGATAAACCATGTCATATAATATTTTAAACACAGTCCAATTCAAAACATTTGAAGCGGATGTTCATCATGAATTTATTGAAACTGGTGGGAAGTTAAGAGATACCGTACGGGTTAAAACTACAGGCGGAGAGTCGCATCAGTTTACAAAATACGGAGCGATGCGAATGACCGAGCACGCTGTTGCTACGGAAGTTTTAGTTAGTAACCCCCCGGTCACTAAAGTAACAATCACAATCAAACGATACGCAGGTCGTGTTCAGTGTGATGATTTTCTAAAAAGCGAAGTTCCCTACGATGCGCTTGCGGAGTTAAAACCGGCAATTACCGGAGCTTGTCGCCGAAAAGAAGATCAGATTATCATTGACGCTTTGGTTGCGTCTTCTCCGTCAAAAACTGTTGCTAAAAACATATCTGGTAGTAACGATAACCTAAACGTTGCAATGATTGCTCAATCAGCACTATTGCTTGACGAGGACGGGGTTGACGAGGATTCTCGCTACATTGTTGCGGGAGTGCGAGGTAAGCACCACTTAACTCAAGAAACTGACGTAAAAACGATTGATACGAGCGCGGTCAAAACTTTGGTTAACGGCAGTATCGCCAGCTTTTACGGGTTTGATTTTAAATTTATTGGCAATAACGGAGATGAAGGCGGGTTGCCTTTGGCTACTAATGACCGAACAAACTTTGCGTATGCGAAGAGCGCGGTTGGGTATGTAATGAACCGAGACTTTACGATGCGAGTAGAATATAATGCAAATATTATATCTGACGAGATTGTTATGTATTTTTCGGCCGAAGCTGGCGTTATCGATCAGTTAGGTGTCGTTAAAATTACTACTGACGAGACATAAGGAGGACAGGTAAATGGCATTTGATATTAATTCGTTTAAAGCGATCACTCAGTACGGACAAGAGACTCCCGATTTGTTTATTTACAGCTCGCCCGATGCGTTGTCTGTAATTCGAGCAGCCGGGTATTTTAATGATCGGTCTGTAAACTTGAAAGTGAACGACATAATTCTTGTTGTGTCTTCAACTGGCGGTACGCCCGTTCACAGTTTTAACGTTGTTAACAGCAACACTGGTGGCGTCGTTGACGTAACCGATGGGCTTGTTATCACAGCTACTGACACAGACTAGAGCATATGACGCTTACAAAAGTTAGCTTGTGTACGGCCGCGCTACTTCTAATTGGAGCTGACGAGATCACGTCGTTTTCAGATAGTACGCGTGAGGCTAAACTATGTAAAGCGTTGTATGACACAACTAAGGATGGCTTGTTACAGAGCCATCCTTGGCGGTTTGCGATTAACCAAGTTGAGCTTAATAAATTAGCGGCCACTCCGCTATATGGGTTTTCTTCGGCGTTTCAGTTGCCAGCTAACTATTTACGGCTGATTAAGAAAGATCCGCCGACGTTAGATTACGAGATTCACGAGGATAAAATATACTGTAACGCAACGGCATTAAAAATCACGTATGCGTTCTCCCCGCCCGAAAATAAGTTCCCAGCGTATTTTGCCCGTGCGCTTGAGTTTGCTATGGCTCGACTATTAGCTATTTCATTGCAAGAAGACTCAGATAAAGCGGTGGTCTATGGCAATCTATTAAAACAGCAATTGATTGACGCTAAGTTAATAGATTCTCAAAATTCAGGGGGGACAGGAACAGCACCGGGAACGCAGAGCTACCTTGCGGTTAGGGGCTAATGGCGCGTAAAACAAAACTTATAGCCGCACAACGATCGTTCGTGGGGGGCGAGATTAGCCCTACGTCGATTATGGATATTCGGCGGGAGCGGTATGCAGATTCGGCTAAGCAATTGAGGAACGTGTACGTAAGCCCAGAGGGGTATGCGTTTCGACGGGAAGGGTTAGAGTATGTTGCGGCGACGACGTCGAACCAAGAAGCTCGCTTGATTAATTTTGAGTTTAATAACATTCAAACATATTTGTTGGTGTTTACTGCTGGCGAGTTTAAAGTGTATAAGGATGATGTTTTGCAAGCGACGGTTAGCAGCTCGCCGGTATCCACGTTAACGTTAGCGCAAATACAAGAGATGGATTTTACGCAATCAGCGGACACTTTAATTTTAGTGCACCCGGATGTTGCGCCGATTCAAATTCAGCGAACGTCGCA
>Ga0208542_1000096_pt1 | contig 34691 bp, 48 predicted proteins | sample DEB08_DNA_3_FD_185495 | JGI IMG/M metagenome (GOLD analysis project Ga0208542, IMG submission 185495) | Aqueous microbial communities from the Delaware River and Bay under freshwater to marine salinity gradient to study organic matter... | ecosystem: Environmental > Aquatic > Marine > Coastal ... | reverse complement strand
TTACTGGAAATATAACACTTGGTAATCCAACAACAGAAATAGCTGGAATGTCAGGGGTATTTATCTTTACGCATAGTGGTGCTGGTAGAACTGTGTCTTTAAGTAGTGACTATGAAACTGCAGGTGCTGCTGGACTTACATTATCAAGCACGGCAGGTGCTGTAGATATAGTTCCTTACTTTGTTAAAGCAACTGGTAGTATTCTTCTTGGCACACCTATGCTTGCATTCTCATAATTAACGGAGTAACAATAATATGTCTTTAACAAATAGTCCTATATGGTTTGGGTCAGGTGCAACAGGTGGTGGTTTCTATGATTATGAAATCAACGATAGCTTACGCTTTAATGACAATGACAGCGCATATCTAAGCCGCACACCATCATCTGCAACAAACAGAACAACGTGGACTTGGAGTGCGTGGGTAAAACGTGGCAACATAAGTCAGTCTTCAAATATGTTTATTGCATATTCTGGGGCAAATGATTTTGAATATATAAGATTTGATAGTGATGACACTATAAGATACACATTTTATGTTAGTGGGTCTCAGCAAAATTTACTTAGTACATCTGGTAAATTCAGAGACACAAGCTCTTGGTATCACATCCTTGTTCAACGGAGTGGCTCAAGTTCTGAGATTTATGTTAACGGTATTCAGCAAGCTTTAAATATTGGAGCAAGAGTTAGCGGAAATGGTTATTTTAACAGCACCAATGCTCATAATATTGGGAGATTTACATCAGGCTCACAGTATTTTGACGGCTATATGACAGAAATTAATTTTATTGACGGTCAAGCCCTAGACCCTACCAGCTTTGGCGAAACTAAGTCAGGCGTATGGATTCCAAAATCTTACGGTGGTTCATACGGTACAAATGGTTTTTATCTTGATTTTTCAGATAACTCAACAGCTACTAATTTAGGTTTAGATAGTTCAGGTAATAGTAATAACTGGTCTGTTAATAATATTGCAACAACTGACCAAATGATTGACACACCTACAAATAACTTTTCTGTAATGAACTCAATTGAGCCTTCTAGTGGGACATCTGTAACGCTTTCAGAAGGTAATCTAAAAGCCGTAGGAACCACAGTAAGCTATTCTGGAGGAATAACATCCACCTTTGAACAATCTTCTGGCAAGTGGTATTGGGAAGTTTATGTAAATAGTGAGGTAACTGCTGGCACCAATTATTATAATTTTGTAGGTGCAGCAACAGGTGAAAGTAATCTTGTTCATACATCTACTAATTCACAAATTCCATCAGTAGTCGCTGGTATAAACGGTTGGTCTTGGGAAGGTGATGGCACAATAAATCTTATTGGCACAGGAACAAAAGCGGTCAGTTCTGTCACTGCCCCCAGTGCTGGTGATGTTCTAGGATTTGCGATAGACCTAGATAATGGCAATGTTTACTTTTACCACAACGGTACTGCACAAAATTCTGGTAGTCCTGTTATTACTGGTGTGTCTGACCTTCTGCATAACCCGATGGTTGGCGTTTACAATGGAAGCACTGTTACATTCAATTTCGGTCAAGACAGCACCTTTGCTGGCGCAACAACCGCTGGCGGCAACGCTGATGGTAACGGCGTGGGTGACTTCAAGTATTCTGTGCCGTCTGGCTACCTTGCCTTGTGTACAGCTAATCTTCCAGAGCCAGTTGTAGGTCCACTTGGTAATTCACTTAGTGATGAGAATTTCAATACTGTGCTTTATAGTGGCACTGGTGCAAACCAAAGCATTACTGGCGTTGGGTTTGAGCCGTCACTCGTCTGGATAAAAAAACGTACTCCCAACGCTGCGGCTCATGCTTTATGGGACAATGTTAGAGGTACTCAAAAATGGCTTATATCAGATGACACTTACGCTGAAATAACAACTACAGATGGCTTAAGCTCATTTGATAGCGATGGATTTACTTTAGGTGCAGACGCTACTTATGGAAGCTGGAATAACGGCGGCACTCAGGTCGCATGGAACTGGAAAGCTGGCACAGCGTTCAGTAATAGCGCAGGAACAAACGGTGCAACAATAGCCTCAAGCGGTTTGGTAAATACGGACGCAGGGTTTTCTATAGTGTCTTACGTTGGCACAGGTGTGGCTGGCACAGTTTATCACGGCCTGTCTAGTACCCCTGAATTTATTACCATAAAAGACAGAGATTATCCTACTGGGAGACCGTGGGGTTCTTACCATTTTAAGTTAAACAACGGTGTAAATCCAGAAGATGAACGCATACAATTGAACGAATCTACCGCTGAAACAGGCGACACGTTTATTTTTAACTCAACTGCGCCAACTTCAAATGTGTTTTCTCTTGGAACTTCCTCTTGGAACAACACCAGTGGCAATGACATAATTGCGTATTGTTTTCACTCTGTTGATGGCTACAGCAAGATAGGCCAATATATAGGAAATAATTCCGTCAATGGACCATTCGTTTACACAGGGTTCAAGCCAGCGTTTATTATTATCAAGTCTGCGGTCACTACTGGTTATTCGTGGTATATGATGGACAGTACACGAACCGCTTACAATGGAAGTCAGGCGTGGTTATCACCTGACCAAGCACTTACAGAAGACACTTCAACTGGTGAGAACGTAGATATTCTTTCTAATGGTTTTAAAATTAGAACAAATTGGACACGATTAAATGACAGCGGCAGTCCAAGATATATCTACATAGCCTTTGCAGAAAACCCATTTAAATATGCTAACGCCAGATAATTTTAGGAGAATATAAAAATGCCTTGGAAATATAATGACAGAGTTATCAGAGCAGGTAGGGCTTGGTCAGATGACAATGGTATACAACATCCTTCTAACTGGATGATTTGGGATGATGCTGAAAAGGTAAGCCGTGGTTTGGTATGGGAAGATGACCCTGTGCCAGTAGATACAAGGTTTTATTGGGATACAGATATTCCTAAAAATTTAGAAGATGAATTACAAATTAATACAGAAACATCTGTAACTATAACAGATGACTTAGGTAATCCAGTATATTCTTTTGGTTTAAAAACACAGTATAAAAATCAAACTAATGAAACTGCCAACTCTTTGCTAACTCCAACTGATTGGATGATTATTGCAAATGCAGAACGTAGTCGTGTTATTCCTACAAGTGTAACTAACTATCGTGCAGCAGTTGTATCTTGTTGTGATGTTATTAAAACAAACATTACTGCTTGTACTTCTATTGGTGAGTTTATTACTTTGTTTGAATCACCTACTTCAGGAACAGGTGAAGACATTGTTGTTGAAGGACCCGCACCTATTCATGCATGGCCTGACAGAAGAGAATTTTAAATGGATATGACAAACCTTATTGATATGCTTCTTATGTTTATTGCCGCTGGCTTTGGATGGTGGGCTAATAACACTACCAAAGAAGTTAAGCGTCTTGAGATACTTCTTAATAGAACAAGAGAAGATTATGCAACTCGTGGTGAACTTAAAGAAGATATGAATAGGGTGATGGAAGCTTTGCACAGAGTAGAAGATAAGTTAGACCGTATATTGTCTTCTGACCGTTTATAGTATATAATAAGCACAACAGTTTAATGATAGGAATAAAGATATGCCTTCAACTTATACCAGTAGAATTAGATTAGAAAAACAAGGAGATGGGGAAAATCCAAACTCTTGGGGTGCTATTCTAAATCAAAATGTTATTGACTTGCTTGATGATGCCGTTGGTTCTTACGTAACAGTAGGAACTTCTGGTGCTGCTATGCCTTTAAATACAACCCTTACAACAAACGATGGTACAGGGGATGAGGCACGTGCGGCTACTTTAGAACTTCAAGGAGTTATTGTAAGTGCATCTGCAGTTAATATTGTTTTACCTACCACTTCTAAAACATACGTAGTACATAATAAAATCTATCAAACATCTGCAACAGGAACTGTTAAAATTATTAATACTGGTGCTACTGCCACAGGCTTTACTATTCCAACAAGCACCGTAGGCACTAGTCAAACATTTATGATTACAACAGATGGTACTAATGTTCGTGGTCTTGATACTCAAGGTTTAAATATTCCAACAGGTGGGGGAGCATCACGAACAGTTCTTACAAGTGTTGGTGAAATTGAAACGACAACTGTAGACCCTATTACATCTGTAACCGCAACAGGTAATCTTGTATTTATTGCCAATACAACTACTGTAGACCCTGCTTTATTAGCACTATCAACTACAGATATTCGTTATGTTAATTCAAGTATTGGATATGCTAATACAATAGGTTCTGATAATACTTTTGCAGGTAAGGTTGCAGTAAGTGGTGGATATTCTTACTCACCTATTGTAACTATTGCAGTTTCTGATACAAGTATTGTTGCTATGAATTTAAATTCAGGTAATAACTTTATTGTAAGTGTAGCCGCTGATAGCACACTAAGACAACCAGACAATATTAATGTTGGGCAGCAAGGTCTTATTTATTTTGCACTTACAAGTGCTGCACATACATTATCTTTTGCAAATGATTTTAAATTTAGTAACGGAACAGCCCCTACAAATACTGCAACAACCGCTGTTGATGTAATGGCTTACAGTGTTAGAAATGTTTCTGTTACTGCAAGTGTTACAACTGCAGTTATTGATTGTGCTTACATAAAAAATATGACAAGGTAGATATTAGATGGCTTCTACAACAGGTAGACTTTCTAAGCTTGAGTTTCTTCCGGGGTTTCATAGGGAATCTACGCAATATGCTGAAGATGGAAAGTGGTATGACGGTAATCGTGTACGCTTTCGTGAAGGAAAGCCAGAAAACTTTCGTGGTTATGAGAAAGCTTTTCAAGCTACTTACTATGGAATTGCTCGTGACATTTTAACATGGTCAGATAATGATACTAAAAAGTTAATATCTTTTGGTACTGAAAAATATTTATATGTAGTATTATCAAATGAACTTTATGATAGTACACCTTTTGTTTCTGCGGCCACTTTAACAAGTGTAATGAGTACACAAATTAACTCTCCTCTTGTAAGTATAAGTATAACAAATCACGGTGTGTCTGTCAATGACAGAATTTTTATTAGTTCTGCAACTACTATTGGTAATAGTGGTATTTTATTATCAGGTGAATATTCTGTTGTTTCAACCAATGGTATTAATAACTTTACAATATCTGCTACCACTTCGGCAGTTGCTACATATGTAGATGGTGGTACTGCAGATATTAATTTTATTCTTCCTATTGAAAATACTGTACCTATTCAAGGAACTGGTTATGGTGCATCTAGGTATAACGCAGGTGTGTCTACCACTGGAGCAAGAGCATGGAACCAACCAGCCGCCGCTGGTGCTATTACTTTCCAAAGTTCTCAATGGACTTTAGATAATTGGGGTGAGGATTTAGTAGCCTGTAGACGTGGCGGTAAAATATTTTATCTTAATGTAGATGCATCTATTACGCCTGAAAGAGCCGTTGTTGTTTCGGCAGCCCCTTCCATAAATAATTATATTCGTGTGTCTCCTAATGATAGACATCTTATTTCGTATGGTTCACAAGAATTTGGAACATCTGAATATAATCCATTACTTGTTCGTTGGTCAGACCAAGAAAACTTTAATAACTGGACACCTTCTATTTCTTCTACATCTGGTGAAGTAATTCTTGCAGGTGGTACAGAAATCAGAGGAGCAATCCGTTCACGAAATGCTATCTTTGTTTGGACAGATAGTTCAATGTATACACAGCAATTTGTAGGACCGCCTTTTGTATTTAACTTTCAACAGGTAGGTACTAACTGTGGTTTGATTGCACCTCATGCAGCTATTGATGTTGATGGCATTGCTTATTGGATGGGTGAAAATAACTTCTATGCTTTTGATGGACGTGTAAGAAATCTTCCATGTACTGTACGTAGATATTTATATGATAGCTTTAATGAAGTAAATAAAGATAAAGTATTTGCAGGTATTAACTCAGAGTTTAATGAAATTATCTGGTTATATCCTGACCAAAATTCTACTGAACCTAATAGTTATATTATTTTTAATTATAAAGAAAACACTTGGGCGTTTGGTAGTTCATTCTATTCTACTTTTTCAGACCATAGTATTTTTGAAGATACAATAGGTACAGGTAAGGTATCCGCAACTGCAAATAATTACGTATGGAATAATGAACCTAAAAATGTATATACAGGTGACGGTAAAATATTATCGTCTTACTTAGAATCTGCCGAATTTGATATTGAAGATGGTAATAGTCTTTTGTTTATTGACCGTATTATTCCAGACTATACTATTACAAACAATGGTAATATTCAATTAACACTGCAGTTCCAAGAATATCCTAACAGTCCTGTCATAACTAAAGGACCTTATACTATTCAACAGACTACTAAGAAAGTAGACCTACGTGGTAGAGGTAGACAAGCAAAAATTATTGTGTCTGCAAACTCTGATAGTTCATGGCGTTGGGGTTCGGTACGTGCTAACATTCAACCAGACGGTATGAGATAATGGCTAACTATCCTAAACTACCTTCTTATACATTAGCTTCTACTTTAACACCTGAAGAGCTATATGTTGAAATTAGACAGTTTGCTGATTTATTAGGGTATGAACTAGACACAAGAGATAAGCAGGTAGATTCTGCACCTGCTAAAAATATATATACAGTGGTAACTGTGGCAGATATTGGAAGACCTAAGAATGGTGACGTTGCTTTTTCTTCAGGAGAAGGTAAGTTTAAAGGTTATGTTGAAGGAACTGGATGGGTGGATTTTAACTAATGAACAGTAAACAATATTTTGATATGTTAAATAACGGTACTTATATTACAAATGTTAATCAGGGTGTCGTACAAACTAATGATTATTTTGGAACAAAAACAACACAGGGTATGGCATTAAACCTTGGTTCGTTGTATAATAAGAGCAGTAACTTCCATGCAGACATGACTAAGGCACAATCTAACTATATGTCACCAAACAAGGTAAACACGTAATGGCATACTTTATTAATAGACAAGCCCCAATGAGTGGCATCTCAGGACTTCTTGCACTAAAGGGTAGGCAAGGAGATTCTGAACTTGTACATATGTCTAAGCCAGAGATTAATATGTTAAAGTCTATGGGGCAGTTGACTGTTAATCCACGTACCGGATTGCCTGAAGCTTTTAATCTTGAAGAAATATTCCGGGGTATCTCAGGTCTTATGCAGCAACCTACCATTACCTCTGGTAAAGAAGCTATGCAGGAGTTAATGAACTTTGGACGTAATAAGATTGCTGACTACAATGCAGGGCCTGAAGAAATAGAAATGCCTATAGAACAGCCTACAATGCCCATACAGCCGCCTCAACAGGAAATGGCTATCCAACCACCTATGCCCCCTCAACAGCCGCCTATGGACGACATGAGTGGATTACCAGCGATGTTAGCTGCAGGTAAGACAGTTGGTGGACCAGTTGCAGAGATAGGAAGAACAGGACCTGATGGTGCGTTTGAAGGTATGATTGATGTAGATAATAATGGTGGTAATGGAATGTCAGATGATATTCCTTTTAAAGTACAGGGTGACCCTGTAATTAAGAATGCACTTCTTAGTAGAGATGAGTATGTAATTCCTGCAGATGTAGTATCTAATTTAGGTAATGGCTCATCTGATTCAGGTGCGGAAAAACTAGATAAATTTTTAAACGATGTTCGTAAAGATTCAACTGGTACAACTAAACAGATAAAACAAATTAATGGCGATAAGAAACTTGAGGAGTTAAGGTAAGATGGCGGTTACACCTACATATACAGTACCAGAGGATTATAAGTCTGGACTTAAAGATGTTCTTGCGGAAGCAAAAAATATTTATGAAACACAGAAAGGTTTGGGTTATCAGACCTATGGTGGTCCACGTATTGCAGGATTTAGTCCTGATGAACAGGCAGCTATGCAAGGCATTGCAGGTCTTGTTGGTATGGGTCAACAATATTTTAATCCTGCCGCTGCTCTTACTTTAGGACAAACACAACGCTTTGACCCTGCTACGGCTGCTCAGTATATGTCGCCATATCAGCAAGCAGTTGTAGATGTAGAAAAGCGTGAAGCAGTACGTCAAGCACAAGTACCTATGCAGCAGATTCGCCAACAAGCTGCAGGTGCGGGTGGATATGGTGGCTCTCGTCAGGCCATTCTTGAGGCAGAATCACAACGAAATCTTCAAGGCCGTTTAGGTGATATTCAAACTAGAGGTTCACAGGCTGCATATGAAACAGGGCTACGTTCTTTTGAGGCACAAAAGGAACGTGAACGTGCGGCAGCTTCTGGGCTATCTGCCCTTGGTCAAGTCGCTCCTCGTCAGGCTCTTACAGAACTTACTGCATTGTCTGGTATTGGTGAAGCACAACGTGGCATGACGCAAGCAGGGCTGGACATTGCATATCAGGAAGCCGAAGCACAAAAGCAATTCCCTTATCAGGCTCTTGGTCAATATCAATCTACTCTTTATGGGTATCCTTATCAAGCTTATGGACAGTTCCAACCTACTGCTCAACCTTCTTCGGCACAAAACCTTGCAGGTATCTTAGGTGCTGCTGGTAAGATTGGTAGTAGCTTTGGTTTCTTTAACTCAGGTGGGCGTGTGGCCTATCAGTCTGGTGGTGGCTTGTCTGGTATGGTACAGAAGCTGGCTGCAGGCATGGGTGTAGGCAGTAAAGATACATCTCCATTGGCTCAAGCTGAAGAACAAGAATCAGCACTTGATAAAGTTCTTAAAGCTTTAACTCAACAACAAGAAGCTTTAACATCTTATGGAACATCTGCCGATGAAGCAATGGCAGAACAACAAAAGCTCTTTGAGGATAGGCAAAAAGAATTAGAAAAATCTTCTTCTCCTGTAAATTATATTAGTGATTTACTTATTGGATATGCTGCCGCTGACCCTGAAGCTGGGCTTGGCGCACAACTAGGTGGTGCTGCTACATATGCAGAAGAACAAAAGAAAACGGCAAGAGATGAAATTACAAAAATACAACAAGAAGTAGCAGCGGGAAAGATTAGTCAGGCAGAAGCAAAAGTTAAACTTGCTAAACTTGGATTTGAATCTGCTGAATCCATGTATGATTATACAGTACCTACAATGGAATATCCTAGCTATACACAAATGTCAACTATGATAAAAGATATTTTAGGAAATACGTTTGTTAATTTACCTACAAATGAAGGGCTTGTTCCAAGATTAATAGAAGAATCTAAAGATGAAGCAGACGAAATTGTTTCAGAAAATCCTTCTTTATATAAAACAAAAAGTAGTAAAAAGAAATTAGTAGAAGAAATTCTTAGAAGGAAAGCAGAAGAAGCAAAAAATCCAGAAAAAGTAAATGAAGTAGAAAATAAAAACACAGTTCCAAACAGTGTTGAGGGTAGTGTAGATAAAAATATAGATGATATGGTACTTCCTCCTAAACCAGTAGGATAATAATAATAATGCCTTTAGATTTTCGTTCTGCAACTTTTCAAAAAACTTATAATACTTTGGAAGAAATTTCAAAGCAGGGTAATCTTACGCCTGATGTTACTGCTGAAATTATTAGGAAGGAAGGAATAAGACCGGAAGAGTTTAGGGAGGCAAATAAAAAATTTAAAGCTTTTAAAAACCAACCTAATGTAAAAGCTTTAATAGAACGTGGTATAGACCCAACAGAACCTACATTATTAGATTCTATTTTTTTAGCACCTACTCGTTTGGTATCTAATATTCTTTTAGGAACAGCAGAATTTGTTGGTACTGTTGCAGATGCAGGTGCGGAAGCTGCTTTATCAGATGAAAATTATTCTAAATTAAAACAAACAATTGATAATGTTATTCCTGAAAAACTTTCTGAAACATATAACGCGGTACGTGACCCTTATCATGGCGATGGCGCAATTGCCACAGCAATAGAACTTGGTGCGGATATTGGGTCTTTGATTTGGACAGCTAATAAAACGCAACAGCTAGGACAAATTGGACTTAAACTTAGTAAATTGGAGCCACGTGTTGTACAACAATTAAATAAACTTGGACGTAAAAGCAAGCTTGCTGTAAAGGGAGGTGCGCTTGGGGTGTCTACTGCTGTTGGGACAACAGTTATTAGTGACCCTAGACAAAACCCTGTTGAATACTTATATGCAGCAATTACACAAGATGAAGAAGCTTTAAAAAAATTAGATGAGTTTGCATTAAACCCTGATAGCCCTGAGTTGTCGGATTATTTTAATGCTTTAATTCAAAACATGGCACTTGAAGGTTTAATTGGTGCAGGTTTGCTGGCATCTGCTCCTGTAATTGGAAAAGTTTTAGCATCTAAACATCTTAATAAAATTAGAAGCGGTGTTAAAACAACTGCAACTAAACTTAATAGTATTACTGAGCCGCTAAGAAAAAGTAAATTTGGTAAAAAAACTGCAATGTATATGACATCACGCAGAGGAACAGATGATGTAACTTTAGCAAGAGCAATTGCTAGAGATAATGCTGTTGAATCTGCACATAAACTTGCTACTGGATATGCAGATGAATTAACAGAACTTATAAAAAGAGACTTATCTACTAAAATACAACAGAATGAAAGATATATTTCTGATATTATTAATCCTGCATTAAATGGTGATGAAGCAGCTAAAAACATATTAAGAGCAGATTCACCTGATGTTGCAAATCTTACAGAAGAAATGCGTAAAATTATAGATGCGGAACAAACAGCATTAAGTTCTTATTCTGGTACTTCTCCTGAATTAAAAGCTATTATTGACGATTCAAAAGGAGTATGGCTTACACGTTCATATGAATTTTATGAGAACCCTACCTTTAGAAAAGAACTTCAAAACCGTATTAAACAGCGTAAAGATATGATGGATGTTGATGGTAATTTAGATGTTGAAATTATTGATAACGCTGCAGAATTCATAGCTAACAAACTTCAGAAATCTAAGAATGACCCTTATGTTCAAGATGCTTTAGAAGAATTAGTAGGCACTACAGATAAAAATGTATTCTATGATATGCTTGAAGACGCGGCTAATAAAAATTTTATGAAGTATAATAATAAAGTACTATACAAAAGAAAAGATGTGCCTATAGAAATTAGAGAGTTGTTTGGAGAAATTAAAGACCCTGCTAAAAATTTTGCAAAATCTTATGTAAAGCTTGCACAAATAAATGCAGAAAATAAATTTCAAGAACAAATGGCATTAACTTTAAAGGGTAAGTTTGATGAAATGGTTCAAGAGGCTATGACAAAAGACCCAACCCTTACTAGAGATTTGGCTGAAAACCAAGTTAGAAGACAATCAAACATGGTTGATATGTCTGAACTAGGTTCAAAGGGTTTAGGCAGTATTATAGGTGGTCAAAAAATAGCAGAGAAAGCAATCAAGAGTCCATTACAAAATGTATATGCTGATGAAGCTTACGCAAAACTTTTTGAAGAGGGATTAAATCCTCGTTGGGCTGATGATGTTTTAAAATATTGGACAACAGCAAAGGGATTATCTCAAAAAGTAAAAACAGTATATAACCCTGCTACTCATGGAAAAAATGTTGCTGGTAATATGGTTATGCTAGGGGCAAATGGTATGCTTCCTATGGGAGAATCTGCGTCTAAAGCTTTAGAATCAGTTGCTGTTAGTTTGGGAAAGAAAAGTAATAAAGAACTTGGAAAAAAATTATCTGAGTATAGTAGACTAGGTCTTACAAATTCTAACTTAGGTTTAGGAGAAACAAAAGTAAACTTAAAAAGAATTGGACAAGATGTTAATGATTGGTTGGATAGAACCACAAATGATAAACGTGTTGTTGGTAAAGTAGTTAATGGTGCAAGAAGAACAGATGAATGGATAACTAATCTTTACCAAGCAGAAGATGATTTGTTTAAAATTACACACTTTGAAAAAACTTTAAATTATTTAAAAGAAGCTTATCCAGATATTAATGAAGAAGCTTTAAAAGAAATGGCAGCACAAAGAACAAGAGATTTAATGCCTAACTATAATCTTGTTCCTACTGCTATTAAACTTTTAAGATATGCACCAACAGGTGACTTTGTGTCTTTCCCTGCAGAAATGACACGAATTAGTAAAAACTTAGCCAAGTATACTATGCAAGATTTGGTATCTGGAAATGCACGTATGGCAGAAGAAGGTGCAAAGCGTTTAGCAGGTATGACTATTATAGGTGCTGGTCCATCAATAGTTATGGATACAAGTATGATGGTTCATAATATTGATGCTGATGAAGCAGATAATATAGAAATGGCAGGACCTGTGTATGAAGTAGGTTCTGACAAATTATTTATGAGTGGTATTAACGAAGACGCTAATGGTCATAAAGGTGTAGATTATTTTAACATAGGTGCGTGGGACCCATTTAATTTTATAAAAGCTTTTGGAAATAATACACATGATTTAATTCTTATGGGTACTGGAATGGACCCACAAAAAACAAACTATGAATTTAATAAAACTGCGGCTGCTCTTATGGACCAAACAATAGGACCATTTCTTGGTGCGTCTATGCTTACTGAAGCATTGTTTGATTTATCAAACGGTAAAGATTATAGCAATGAACCTACTACAAAAGGACAACTTCAAGAAGTATCAAAGCAAATTTTTGATATTGTTGACCCCGGATTTTATAAATGGTGGGAAAATAGAAAAAACTATGAGCAAAGTGGGATGACTGATTATAGGTCTACAATTGACCCTTCTTCTGTAGATGTAGATGCAATACTAGGACTAAAAAAACAAAGAGCAGACTTAACTGCAAGTATGTATTATAATTTTGGACGTGAGTTTAAAAAAATAAGACAGTCAAAATATCAAGTTGATGAACAATTAAAATCACCCAATACATCAAGAGAAGAAATCTTTGATAATTTTAAAGATACTCAAAGAATTAGGTTGAATGCTTTTAGAAATATAAAAGATATGATACAATTATATAAGGGAATGGGTTTTGATTTAGAAGATATTGCTAATGGTATATCTATGAATGGTGAAAAATCTGATATTAGTAGTCAAGATTTAGAAGCTTTAAATGCTGCAAGTAAAAATATGTTTGTTCCTTATATGCCTAAAGAAACTAGAGAATCATATGCTAATAAGGAAATTGTTCCTTGGAATGAAATGTATCAAGGTTACCAAACACTATATGGAAAAGGACTAGACTAATGGCTAAGAAAAAAACAAAGGATACCAAAGGATTAGCAGGGGTTATTGAGTATGGTAAGTCTGCTGCATCTGGTAAAGACATACGGTTAAACAAAAAAGTTAAACCTGCTAATCAAGGTGGAGGTCCTAACTATCTTGGTGAAGTAGAAACAGTTACCGTTCCTAAACAATGGTTGTCTTCTCCTGACCACGTGGTTGCTGAACTTGCATACATTACACCCGCTGAACAAAAGATACTTCTTGAAGCCAACCTTTATGGTTCTTTAGATGGTGTACCTAACCGTGGACCCGGTGGTTTAATGTCCTTACAGGGAGACATGAGTGGTGGAAGCTATAGCGGTGGTGGTAGTGAAGGTGAATCAGAAGCTCGTGATGCTGCTAGTTCTTCTAGTAGTAGTAAAAATGACAGCGGTATTGATGCTGACACTGGTATTGATGCTGAGACAAGTGATGATTATACACCCGGTGTAGATGTAAGTGATACCTATAAAGCTGGTGTAGGTACAGGCTTTGGTAGCTGGAAAGGTTATAATGATATTAAAGGCGGTGGACAAAGTAGTGATAGGGGTCCTGTTTCATATGGACCTAAAAGTGCTGCCCCTCGTGACCAAAGATTGTTTGGTGGTGAAAGAGGACAGGCAGGTTATACCCAAGCACAGATGCAAGAACTTGAAGCACGTGATAGTTTTCTTTCAAGAGCAATACAAGACAGGTTAAAAGAAGGTGTATATGATATTATTACTGATAATAAAGGTAATATTGTAGGTGTAACTTCCCCTGCCAAAGGTCTTCCGGGTTCTCTTGCAAGAGGTCTTGGGTCTATTATTGATAAAGTTATGGGTACAGGTGGACAACGCCTTGGTGATAAAGCTTATCAACCTAGTGACCTTTTTGATGCAGTTTATACAGGTCGTAATGAATATAATCCATTTGATACAGGCGGTGGACGCGATGATGGTGATGGTGGACAAGAAAAGAAAGTTGTTGTTACGGTTACAGATGCTGCAGTGTCTGCAGTACCTACATCAGACCCTTCTTATTATGGTCAGGGTGTAGGCACAGCTACAACTAATTTGTATGACCCTACAAAGATTGACCCTTATCTAGCGTCACTTTATGGTATTACACCTAGTCCTATTGGTGCTACATATGATGCAGCAACTTCTTCTTACTCAATGCCGGGTTCTAAAAAGAATGCTAAATCAAGAACACGTTTACGTGGACTAGATATCTTTAAACCAGTAAGTACAGTTTCGTAATGGCTGCAGAAAAAATATTAGAATGGAAATTACTGCCACGATTTATGATGTTGATTATGACATTAATGAGTTGGCGTGTGGTAGAATGGTTTATGTCTTTGCCTGACCCAAGCGCAGCGCAAGCAGGTCTTGTGTCTGTAGTAACTGGTGCAATGACAGGAGCCTTTGCTGTGTGGATGAACCATGAAGGTAAAAATCCCGGTACATCTAACCACAGAATTACAGAATCAAGGACCACAAAATGAAGTACAACCGTTCAAACTTTCTTGATAAGCTAATAGACCATGAAGGTATGGTCTTAACTGTTTATAAAGATAGTCTTGGTATTGATACCATTGGTATTGGAAGGAACCTAAAGGACCGTGGTATCAGTCGTGAGGAGCTAGACTACCTTGACATTCCTAGTATGGAGGTGGTCTATGAGCATGGAATATCTGAAGCGGATGCAAGGTATCTAGCCCTCAATGACATTGCCATTGTAGAAAATGAACTATGTCGTGTACATACTTGTGTAGAAAACTTAGATAGTGTTAGACAATTAGTATTAATGGATATGGCATTTAATATGGGTGTACCTAGACTGTGTAAGTTTAAACTTATGTGGAATGCTATACACGAACAAAATTGGGAAGCCGCGTCAAGAGAGATGCTAGATTCTAAGTGGGCTAGGCAGGTAGGACGCAGAGCCAAGATTTTGTCAGACGCTATGGCGAGTGGAGAGTTTTAATGTTGCCTTATAATGAGGAAGAGTGGGAGTGGTTAAATGGGTACGCCTAGTTCAATGACACGTACAGGAAAGCATGAGCCTTGGGAACTACAGGTTTCTAGGGAACAGATTGCTTTTCATAAATCGGTATATAAGTTTGGATATAATCCAGATATTAATGGAACAGAAGAAACCCTTTGGTCACAAGGTGGTATATATTCTTACCCTACTACTGCGGCTCAGTTGTATGTAAGTTCTAGTAGTGGTGATGATGCGAATGGTGGGACAGGAGCTAACTCTATAAAAATTGTTGGTCTTGATGCAGATTATAATGAAGTAGAAGAAGACATTACACTTACTGGTCAGACGCAAAAAATTACTCAAACATCTTGGTTAAGAGTTTATCGTATTTATATTACTCTTGCTGGTTCAGGTGGAGGTGCTGCAGGAACTATTTATCTTGCGAACACCGGAGCAAGTGCTGGTGTTCCTACAGGTATTGTTTATGCTTCTATTCCTTTAGGTGCAGGTCAAACAGAAATGTCTGTTTATACAGTACCTGCTGGGTATACTTTATATCTTGATGACATTAACTTTACTTCTGCAGTTTCACAGGCAAACTCTTATGTTGAAGTTAGATTTTTACAAAGAAATTTTGGAACAAATGTTTTCCGTGAACAACTTAAAATTGTATTACAGTCTAATACTTTTATTGATAAGTTTTCATATCCACTACAAATACCAGAAAAAACTGATATTGAATCTCGTGCCATTAGTGTGGGAAGCACTAATAACTTTGTGTCTTCATCATGGCAGGGTATCTTAATTAAAAATGAAATACCTACTTACTAATGTTTGGACAAGTATTACAAATAACAGGAGAAGCCTATGTTAAACCTTCTAATAGGACCTATTGCAGAATTAGCAGGTACTTGGTTAAAAGGTTCTGTAGAAACATCAAAGGCCAAGACGGACGCAAAGGTAGCCCACGCCAAAGCTGAAGCCATTGTCATGCAGAAGAAGGCCACAGGTGAAATAGACTGGGACCTTAAAATGGCAGATGCTTCTGCGTCCAGTTGGAAAGATGAATGGCTTACATTAATTTTCTCAGCACCATTGATACTTAGTTTTTGTGGTGACTGGGGTAGAACAATTGTATCTGATGGCTTTGCTGCATTATCTACCATGCCTGATTGGTATCAGTATACACTAGGTGTCATTGTCGCTGCCAGCTTCGGTGTCCGTAGTGCTAGTAAGTTCTTCGGTAAGAAGTAAAGTCTCATCGTCCTCTTCTTCCTCACCCTCAAACTGTTCAGGAAACGCTTCGGCAAGAAGCTGGAACACCTTTTCAAAACCTAGTATCTGCATGGTTCCCACAATCTCTGCTTCAAGAGATTCAGGTGTGGCATCATTGTCTTCTGTATTATTACCACGTACACGAGACAATAACTCTAGGGCTTTGAGGGCTACCGCCCCATGACCAGCATTCCTTGCTTGCTCATATTGCTTTTCAATTTCAGAAATAACATCTACATCTGTGCTAATTTCATTGGTTAGTTCTTCAATACGCTCCTGTATCTTGTCGTCTTGAAGAAGTCTATACCCTTGGTTGTGTGCAGATGCCTCACTATACCCTGCCGCAATAGCTGCTCTTGTAGCATTACGATGCAGGATATAAGCTTGGCAGAACTTCTCTTGCTTTTCTTTAAGCTGCGATGTCATTCAATAATTCCGTATAGTATTTTTCTTGTCCACGTTTAGACTGTTCCCACACGGCTGCAGCTAGAGTACCTTCACCGTGGAAAGTAATACCCATATCCATCTGGTCATTATCAAATAACTTTTCACAGTCCTGTGCCATTGCAAGTAATTCACCTGTAGTCCAGAACTTTTGTCCTCCAGTTTCTACCTGCATATACTTAGGCTTAGACTTCTCAGTATCAGTTGTTTCCTTTTTCATTTCTTCTGTTATTTCTCCAACAGAACAATCAAATCCAAACAGTTCAAAGTTTCTGAACCCTAGTGTATGTGCAATGGCAATGGTACGCATAGCTGCACAAGTACCGCCAGTAATTAGAGTAGAACCTTCTTCAATACCTGTAGCCTTGTCCACCACAATCTTATCCATAACAGACATATCACGTAGAGCATCTGAATAAGCTTGCCAACCTTTAACATTAGCACCTTGTTCAAGTAGGTATTCAGTAACAGATGGGTCAGTCATAGAAGCAACAAGCATAATAGTCTTATCGTCAACTGTCTTAAACAAATCCTTACGTACTACACCATGTGTACTTGTACCTGTAATAGGACGAGGGTCTAAGACGACACAGGCAAAAGGTTGAATACCATTTTCAAGTAACATTGGATAGCTATGTTTAACACAGAATACTTTAGCTTTAGTTTTCTTAATACGTTTCTTTAACTCTACAAAGTCAGTACTGTGTCCACCAGAAACAATGATTGCTGTTTCATTATTAATTTTACTTGTTTTAATCCAATCAAAATCTTTAATAAGTTTTTTATTGGCTAAGACATTATCAATAATTTCTTCTTTAGGTCGTGAGTCTTTTGGTGTAACCACAATAGGTACACGTGTAAGTTCTTCAGGTATCTTAGGTAGTCCTTCTTTCATCGCAATAAAACATAGATGAGTAATACCACCTTCGGTAACACCATCACTACTAGGAAGAACTACTTTTCCATAAGCTGTAATTTCTTTTACAAGACGGTTGACGCTATCATTTTTTGGAATACGTTTTTTACTATCTTTAGAAAAGTAATTATTAAAAACAATAACAGGTGTGTGTTTTAAGTTTTCAAAATCAGACTTAGATGTTTCATAAGAATTACCACCATCAATGTATGCAAAGTCTGCACTTTTAATTTCTTTACATTGAGATAGCGTTTCTTTTGTATCACCTTTGTATAATTTAAATGAAAACTTTTTACCTTCTTGTTTCATTTTATCAGCAAACTCTTGAAGTCGTTTCTCAACAGCTTCCATAGAGTTGTGTGGTTTTGTGTTAAACTCACGTGCATCTGTTTCTTCTGTCGCATCTTCAAATAAATCAAAACCATAATACTTTACTACATTAGTATACTGGAATGCAGCAGTTGCCATTTGGATAGCACGTCCACCATTCCAAGTTCCTGTCTCAACAATGTTTGAGGGACGGTAGTGTAGGATTAATTGTAGTATTTGTTGGTATCTTTTTGGTCCATTAACATCTGGTGTTACTGTCATATTACCAACATTCTTTTTTAAATTACCTTTGAAGTGAGTAAAGTATTCAGAAAGAGGTGACTGTTCAAATGCTGCAAGTCCTTTAACATTAGGAGAAAGATTATGTACTTCCATACCATGTGCCTTGTAAATATTTAACAACCGTTCAAAGATAAAGCCATCATGCCATTCACGATAAGCAACTACTTCGCCAATAGTGTAAGCACCTCTAAGGTCAGCAAGGAGACTACAAGTATTATGAACCCCCAAGTTAAAGCCCATGAAACTTGTCTCACTGTAGTCTGTATCCTTTCTTCCTAAGTGTACTAGGTCAACCGCATCTGGTAACCATTCAGCTAGACGTTTAACATCAAGACGTTTAGTCGCTACTGTATCAGCATCAATCCAAATCATCCAATTGTTTTCAGGTGGTTCAATACCTGCGGTAATATATTTGTCATCTACATCCATCATTTCAAACGCAAGGTCTGTCATTGCATAAACTTTATGACACCACTTGATTGCATCAAGCCGCCAGTTATATGGCATCTTACCACCTTCAGTACCATCGTGTAGTTTCATACGCTCACGGTACTCAAGCATCTCTTCTATGTCATTTAGATTACGGTAGCTAATAGTATCACAAACAGGATGAGGTACATCTTCAATATTAAAATCATGGTAATACGCCACGAGTCTAAAATGCTTTGGATTCCACTTTTCCTTAACGCTTTCAAGCATATGTTTAGCATAGCTATCAAATCCTTCCTTACTAAATGATGTTACAAATGTATACATTAAATTACCTTTCCAAATTCTTTGTCTAATATCATATTGGCTTTTAATTTTTTCCACTCACCTGCATAGGTGGCATCTATATCTCTCTTTGGTTCCCACTCTGCAAACCAAGGACCACCTGTAGTAAAGTGTACGTTCTTAGCATCAATACTTTCTGAAGACCATCCATCTAACCAGTTCCAATCTTCACTAATAGAACCAATGTGTTCGTCTTCTAACCAACCAAAGCCATGTAGCCAACCGCCTGTCTTTAGGTTAGCATCATCAACTGTAAGGTTTAAGTTAGCCTTATGTGAACAGTTCCACAGTACAAGACTAGACCAATTCTTACGATTGTAATTCTGTTGTACCTGTCCATCCATCTTGATACCTGATGATGGGTTGTAGTTATGATGTACACATTGGATAGCATACTGTTCGTTCTGAGTATACTCTTCAAACAATTCTTCAATGTTAGTACGTAAGAACATATCCGAATCCATAAACAAAGCCCAACCAGAGTACTGGTTTAAAGCTGGGATAAGAAAGCGGGTAAATGTAAAGTCGGTACTGAAGGGGCGACAATCAAACTCATCAACCCTTGCAGGGCTACCTGTTTCTATGTCAAGCCTAATGGTACGGCGGTATAAACCTGCGCGTCTAAGAGATGTTTGGACTAAGGGAATGATGTCGTATTTGTGCGTGTAACGCAAAATAGACTCTCGCAAAACTTCATATGCAGAAGCTTCACGAGAGTCATATCCTATATAGATTACTGGTTTCTTTTCACTAAACATTTACTTAATACATCTCCTAAACAAAACTCAAGATAATGTATTGTAATTTATTTTTTCATAGAAGTCAAATGTTTTTTTAAATAGCTAACTGCATTTTTTAATCTGTCTATATTATCACCAAGAGAACCAATGCCAGTGTTGCAGTGGTGACATATCCATCCTCTAAATGTTTCAGTAATATGACAGTGGTCAAGCACCCATGTTTGTAGTTTGGGTTGTCCGTACTTTCCAATCTCTTGTATTGTTCTGCTACATATAGGACAACTATAATCTTTGTCTGGGTATGGTACAGTATTTTTTAATTGTCTTACAAGTTTGCTTTGATTGTTTTTACAAGTATTACAAGTTCTTTTAATTTCTCTTCTTTCTGTGTGTCTATATTCAGCAACATAAAATTGTTTTTCACTTTGCCGGATACCACATTTAATACAAACAAATCCGTCTTCCGGTTCTTGGTAATCAATAGTAAATAGTTCTAGTTGATTACTGCTCATAGCTTTCAATTTTCTTACGCAAAGAACGCATATCAAAGTAAAGTAAAGTTTGCATAGCCCATATAGCTGTTAATAATAGTATAGTATTATCCATCGTTTTCTTTCTCCTTTTCCTTTAGTTTCTGCCACTCCTCATAACTTGGATGGCTGCGGGGTGGATTGTATTGAACCCAACCATCACCCCGCTTCCACACTAACTTTGGATTAGGCCGCTGCGATGTCAACTATCTCACAGACACCTGCAGTACACGCCAACTCACGTCCACCTGATGTAGTGTCTTCCTTTTCAAAGTCCTGTAGCTTAGACCAGTCCACACTCTTAGGCATCTTACTTACCCACTCTTTATACTGAGCCTCATTGATATCCTGATAAGGTGCTTGCTGATATGTATGCTCACTGAAAGGCAGGAAGCTAATACCAGATACTTCATCAAAGTGTTTGTAGACCCAAGCACCTACGTCCATCCATTCATTTTCCTTAACTGAAATTGTTACGCTAGGCTTATGTTCGCACCAATGACGTTGGTATGTAAGCCATAGTTCTAGCTGTTCAATAGCTGTCATACCTGTACGTGTTACAGCGTTAGCAGGTGACTTCATTGGGAAGCTAAACACTGTGGTGCTATCAGGCTTCATTACGTCAGGCTCTGCAGGAATACCCTGTGATACAAGGAACTGTGTCAGTGGGTCTTTGTTATCGCCACGTACAGTACGAATGTAGTATGGGTTATGTCGTGCATGAATGCCTGATGCTGCGTCAGTAAGCTGAGACACTGTACCACTAGGCTTCACACAGGTAACCGCTGTTGATTGAGGGATGCCTAGTTGTTTAGCTACATTCTTATTAGTCATTACTGATTCAGAACGTAGGATTTCAAGGGCAGTCTCTAGCTTACCACCATTGGTAGATGTCAACGTGTTGTCCATGATGCCTGTCAAAGACACACCAAGCAAACGCTCTTCTTCTGTATTCTTCTGCCAAATCTTACGAATGTATTTAAAATTAGTAAGAGTAGCTTGGAAGGTTCCAAGAATGGTAGCAAGGCGAACCTTATTCTTCAGTGTCTCAAGTGTATCAGACTCACGCACCACCACCTCTGACAAGTTACAGAACTGGTAAGGTCGTAAGATAATCTCACTGCAAGGGTTACAACCGTAGTCATACTCCAATGGAAGTTTAGTCAGTGGGTGCTTCAATCCTGTATAAATATCGCGTCTACCATTCTTAGTTGCTTGTTTCTTAGCAGCCTCACGATTGAAGATACCACGCTCACCTGACTTGCTGTCATACAAAGACAACCACTCACGCATGAATGTACCCATCTCAGGCTTATACTTATAGGCAACAGAGTTATTAGCCAGCGCACGTTGTCCTTCGTTCTCCCACCACTTACCTGACTTAGCATGAGCCATCTGGTCATCGTTAAGATTAGACAAAGAGATGAGGGCTGAACGGCGAACACCACCCACTACCACAACCTCACCAATCTTACACATGATATCATGGCATTCAATTGGATATAGTCTACGCCCCGCTGCACCTTTAAACTTCTCAATACAGAAGTCAAACAATTCAATAAGAGGCTGTGGTCCAGAGGCTCTACCACCAAAGGTCTTGAGCCTTGCACCTGCAGGGCGTACTTCGCTGACATCGAATTTAGGAATCTGTCCAGTGTAAAGCATAGCAATCAATTCTTTCAATGACTTAGCCCATCCGGGGCGGCTGTCACCTACCTTGATTACTGTCTCTGTATTATGGAATGATTCATTAATAAAAGGAAGACACTCAACTGCATTTCGCTCAACAGAAAATCCTACACCTGTGCCGCACATAAGGATGTACATAGTCTCATCAAATGCACGTGGGTTATCAACTGGTACATAAGAACAGTTGTATCCACCTACATGACAACGGTCAAGCGCAGGACCAGAGGTCATCAATGCTCTCATGCTTGGCATGATAGACTGGTTGAGGACTGCTTCTTCTAGTTCTGAACGTAAATCTTTTGTAAGCTTGTAGTTATGGTTGGAACTAAGATGCCCCGCCATATAATCAAAGTATCTTTGTACTGTTTCAGCCCACGTTTCACGCCGTTGCTCATCTTCTTTCCAACGTGCATACCGTGACAGGGCAATAAAATTCTGGTAATCTGTAGGTAAATGGTTGCTCATAGAAACCCCTTTCATTTTTCAAAGTGCAAGAGAATAAGTGTAGCACAAATGGGCTACAAGTACAATATTCTAATGCCCTAAAACTGCGTTAATTCTTTTTCTGACATACTCAACTTCTCCAGATTTAAGAACCTTGAATGCAAAGTCTCTCATGTATGCTGGGTCTATTCCGGCATAGTCACAGACTGTGTTGAAGTCCTCCGCTGTTACACCGACAGATGCAAAGAACCAAGCAACAGCCCTATCTCTTTCAAGCACGGCTGTATCAGGCTCCCCATCATAAGAAGGCTTTGTCGCATCCAGTAACGCTTGTAGTATTACTGTCATAAACAAAGCCTTCTCTGCTGTCTTGGGGACATTCAACTCTACATCAATTAGTACGATGTCTTCTTTTAGCATTCTTCTTAAACCATTCTAGTGGGATACCTTCTCCACCTTTGCAATATTTAAAGTTATATTTATCACACCAATCTGCGTAGGTCATCTTACCACCCTTGTATAGTTTCCTATATGGGTTATCAAAGACAAACCGAATATCCACATCAGGGTGTTGGTCACGAAGGAACAGATGTTTCTTTCTGTCTTCTAGCATGAACCTTCCCTTGACCTCAAGTATGATACCATTAGGTAGAAGGAAGTCCGGGATATAGTTCTTATCCTCACGCCACTCATACGGTATCTTATCTGGCTCATACTTGAACTCAATGTTATACTTGGTAAGAACAAAAGCAGTATTCAGTTCTGAATTAGAACGGTATTGATGCTGCTTTTGTACTCTATTTTTCGTAGGTCTACGCGGCATTACTAATCTCTGGAACATCTGGAATCTTAGCTACCTGTGTTAGGTATCGTACACCATTAGAGTATTGGAACTTACGTAATCCCATACCACCATTGGCATCCTTCCAGCATTCCTCATTGAATGGACAGAAGATGCATCCAACCGCCAGTTTTTTATTACCTGACTTACCATCAGGCTCATCTGGATAACATCGTTGCGGTGGTATCTCAGACTTTAAGAAAGACTTTACATTGTCAATCCTAGAAGAGGCACTAATCATATGAACAGATTCAACATTCATCAAGGCTAGTTCACCTGATGATTTATCAACAGCAAAGAATGCTGCACTGTCCTTGTTGTTTGCCTCTGCATAGCCAGAGATTTGTGCAATGTATCCGAATGGGTCATCAGTATGTAGTGTACCCTCTTTAAATTTCTTGAAGGCATATGGTGAAGCTGATTTAATATCAGTAAGTACACCATCAATCATACAATCCTGATGCCCTTTCACACCGTTGATTTCTACCTCACCTTGTTCACCTGTCACCTTGTGACCAGACAACTCAGTAAGCAGTACAAGCAAAGCCTCTAGGATATCTCCAAACATAAACTTTAGTTTAGTCTGTCCATCAATTGGACGCGGCTCTGTTATTCCACGGTATGTATACCACAGTTGGCGGTCAGGTTTCCCAATCTGAGACATTCGTAACCCACCACCTGCTTCACGCTGATGTGTACCTTCTTTCAACTGTCTTGTCATAGCAGCCCAGATACTCTTAGAAAACTTTTCCATACTGTCACGGTTATCCATAGTGCCAGTATCTACACCTTCCTCAAGCATCTTATATATGTCTGCAATTAGTGTATTTATTTTAGCCATTATGTTACTCCTTTCTAAGGACTGTATGTACTATCAATTAGTTTTTCTAAGTACCACTTAGCTTTCTGTAAATCTTCTACGCCATTCTTATAACGATAACGCCAAAGATATTTCATTACATTTCCTTGTAAGTAAAACTCAAAGTTCTCAGCACCAAGTGCTGCTTCTATTGCGTCAATACATTCTACACCTGCTTGATTGTAATGAGGTGGGTGGTCTACCATATCTTCCATTACATTTCTCCTTTCAACTAAGCATATCTCCAAACCCAATCGTCAACTGTTCTGCCTACAGGTATCATACCAAGTTCTGTTAGATAAGTAAATATGTCTTCTTGTTTATATCCAAATCTTTCACAAGTATTCTTAACCTCTATGTTAATTGTTGGACGATTTTCTTTTATTGTTTCAGCTGCTCCTTTTAAAAACTGTAATTCAAAACCTTCTACATCAATCTTAATGTAGTCAATATCTTTATATCCGAATGAGTCTAGTGTACGAATTTCTGCTTCATAGTCTCCATCCTCTGTGATAGAAGATGTACCACTGTTGCCATCCTTTGCGTAAGATAGACAAACATTCCCATCGTAATCTCCAAGAGCATAAGGAAGTATCTCAACAATATCTGTATCAACATTTCTTTCTAAGCATTCACGATGTACAGGTACAGGTTCAAAGGCATACACCTTTTCAAAGAACTCCTGTAAATCTACAGCCCAAGTTCCTACGTGTGCGCCGACATCAATAGCAGTATTGAATTTATCACAATGTGATAAGCTTTCCCTGCGGTGATGTACCTGATAATTTTCCCCATTAAAATGATTATCATCTTCAGGGAACCAAAACTTTCCACGCTTAATCATAAGAACAAATCCTTTCTGTAAGAAGTACTGGCGTACCCAACCCTACACTAGCCAGTCCACAGCCATATATCTTTTGTGCTGCACCCTTTTGAAGTTAATTCCCTATGAGGCTACTGAAGTGCCGAAGGGGATGTCGTCAGAGAACGCATCTTCAGCAGCATTAAACCCACTAGGAACAACGTCAAAGTCTTCAGAGTCACCGTAAGGAATCAGGTTCACAACCTGTACTGCTTGTAGGTCAGCACCAATGCCTGACTTACCTGCATACTCCCACTCATATGTCTTGAACAAGACGTTCACATCTGAGCCGTTACCAACAAGGGTCTTACCCATGTCACGCTTCTGAGAATCTTTTAGTGCAGGTGCAGTGTTCTCTGAACCATCACGGCGGTTTACCTTACGTTTTAGTGATACGAAATCACCACGCTCATCACCTTTGTTCTTAATGTTAAGACCAAGGTTCTGTGCTTTAGCAAGTTCCTGACCAGTGAGTGCAACATCAATTGACCATACTGGTTCAAAGGTTGTGTTAGGTGTTGCGATTGCTGCCCAAAAAGATTTTCCTGAAAGTACTGGCATATTAATTCTCCTTTTTACTGTGATGCGGTCATCGCCGCTTTCGTTAATGTGAGTGTATTGTGACAGAACTAAGCAGCCCTGTCAACATCTTTTTTTGTATGCTTTTATTACATCAGATGAAAAAAGTTTCTGTAAGTTTAGAAGATACATCTTAGATGCATTGTGGTCACCACCTGAGACAGACCTTTTGTAGTCTAGGTTGTCTATGATTCGGCGTAGACTGTCTGTATCAAAGACAAGAGTAGCAAAGATGTCATCACCTATACATAGGTTATGGAACCAGTAGTCTGCTTCCGTTGCAGCAATGCCACTAGGTTTACCATACGATTCGTATTCAATCGCTATGTTACCTGTGTTCTGCCAGACATCACGCTCAGATTTTACTTCAATCTTTTTTCCTTGAAGCATATCTGCTACGGCTTGCTCACGCACTTTACCGTACTCTAAATCTAAATCAAACTTCTTACGATTTTCTTTTGATGGTTCTAAATTATTCATGTTGTCTCCTTTCTAGTGTGTTTCAGACCAGTTGTTACCTATCTTATATTCACTGTCAAGTGGACACTGAACATTTAGTTCTTTCTCTACACGTTTCATAGCTGCCTGAGTTAACTTACCAAACTCTTCTGCTTGGTCATAGCGTACCTCAAACTGATATTCATCGTGGATGCTGGCGACAAGACGATAGTCAAAGCCCTGTCGCGCAGCCAATGTTATTTGACGCAGCCATTCTTTACAAATGATAGCCCCTGCACCCTGCAATAGAAGGTTAGCTGAAGCGTGTTGCTGTCGTACCTTTAGTAGTCTACCATCAAGGCCGCGAACATAACCACTACTAGCTGCTCTGTCAATCTTATCACGCAAAGATTTCAAGGCAGGTAGGTTAGCCATGAACTTATCCATGATGGTCTTACCTTCTCTGGCACCACCGCCTACGATGGAACCAATCTTAGCTGGACCCGCACCATAAATTAATGCGTAGATGAATGTCTTGGCATCATCTCTAGTAGGTAGTCCAGCCGCCTTTTGATTTGCAGTATGGATGTCTCCACTCACAACCTCTTTAGTAAAGTTGTCATCACACATATAGTGTGCAAGACATCGTAACTCCAAGGAAGAGGCATCGCAGCCTAGTAATACATAGTTATCATTACTAGGTATCCACACAGCACGACACTCCTTACCATAAGGTGAGTACACCGCTGGTACTTGTGCCATGTTGGGTGAGTTGTGAGCCATGCGTCCGCTGATAGCCTTCAAGGTAATAACTCTACCATGAACTTTACCATCGTCCTTCACAACATTCAGCCAAGACTGAACCTGCGACACCCTCTTCTGTAACAGCAAATAGTGTGCAATTTTCTTTGCCTCTGGGATATCTACATCCTTCAACGCACCTTCATCTACGATGGGGTGTCCTGTAGGTGTAAAGTTATTCGGCTTCCAACCTTTCTCCATTAGGCGTTTACCTATCTGCTGTCGTGATGCAGGGTTGAACACTTCTACATTGTCCTTTAAACGCTTACCAGTCTTCTCTGAGTAGCGTTGAGTAACAATAGGTGGGAATATACCCTGCATTTCTCTTTCAATGGCTACTGCCTCTTGTGTGAGCCGTGCAACTAAGCACGAAGCCTCAACAACATTAAGCTTGAAACCATTGTGTTCCTGTCTGTCAACGATGGCTCTTACCTGATGCTCTAATTCAATACTCTTCTTAGAATATTTCTTTAGCATAGGTAGTAGATGTTGGTACAGTTTAACTGTAAGTTCTACATCGTTGATACAATAAGTTAGCATCTCTTCATTGAAAGAAGAGAAGTCTTTGTATTCAATCTTGGGAAAGCCAAGACGCTCACCCCATGCTGCGAGTGAGTGTCCACCTTCCAATGATGGGTCAAGAAGCTGAGACAGGATAAGCGTGTCTCTCACCTTTCTAAGTGGGATGTTGCTTCCTGTTAGCTTATTCAATACTGGTGCATCAAAGGACACGCCGTTGTGCATGACAAAGATATCTACATTGTCAGACCAAGCGGCGAAGTCCTTGATGTTATCACCGTACCACTTCTTGACATCACCAGATGCTAAGTCTTGAGCCACGATACAGTGTATCACTGTGGCATCAATCGCATCTGTCTCAATGTCTAGTGCTACTTTCAAAGGAAATCCTCCATCTCTGTTGCGTCATCCTTAACCTCAAAGGGGTTGTCAATTTCCGACATCCTACCAGATTTCTTATCGTATAGCAAGTAGGTTGCTACACCTGTCTCACCTGCATAACGATTCTTCAAGACACGAACCGTAGTTGTGTTAGCCTGTGTCTCATCCTTGGCTTGCTGGTCACGCTCTAGTGCAATGACTGCATCACTAATCTGTGCAATGCTATGTGAGCCACGTAGATGGTTAAGAGAAATCTCTTTACCCTCTTCCTGCCCCCTGTCACCTGATGCTCTACGCAAGTGAGAGACAAGTAACATTGCACATTGCGTTTCCTCTACCAGACTACGAAGCTTAGTCATAAGCTGGTCAATGTTACGCCGTTCATCTGCACCTTCTAAGCCTGATACAAGGATGGATAGGTGGTCAATCAGAATGAACTTACAATCAAGAGCCTTGACCATGTAACGTACACGGCTGAGTATCTCATCAGTAGTCATTGAACCGAAGTGGTCAAAGGCAAAGAACCTGCGAGTACCAATGGTCTTATCCTCAAGAGCTTTGAGTTGTTCCATTGTGTAGTTCTTTCGTATCTCATCAATGTAGATACGGTCATTAGCCTCAACAGACATCAGGTGAAAGGCAGTCTGTGTAATGTTTTCCTCTAGGGAAAATACACCTACGTTGTGTGTAGTCTGTGTCAGTAGATGGTGCATAAGTTCCCGCATCAGACTTGACTTACCTGCACCAGTACCCGCTGTCAGCGTAACAAGTTCACCAGTACGCATTCCGAAAAGCTTATCGTTCAATCCCTGATAGGGATAGAGTACTGTTTCCCTGTTGTTCTCTGCATACATTCGGTCAGTGATGTCGGCAAGATTGAAGATACCGGCAGGTGTATACTGCTTTGCATTCCACCATGCACGATTGAACTCTTCACGCTTGTTGTGCTTTAGGTATTCGTTGGCATCCTTGTACTCCATGTCCATAATCTTACAGCGATTAGGTTCAAAGAGTTGAGCCACTGCATTAGCAGCTTTCTTACCATGCTCATCGTTGTCAAAGCATAGGACGATTGTCTCAAACTTATTGAGGTAATCATACTGAGCCTTCACATCTTTCAAGGCAGACTGTGCGCCATTCTTGATTGACACGACAGGCCACTTGGAACCCATCAGTTCGTATGCAGACATGGCATCTACCTCACCCTCACATAGGGTAATGAACTTACCTACTTGCTGGAAATGTTTCTGACCAAACAGAGTTGCTTGCGGTAGTATGCCTTCTGCATTGAAGCCCTTGGTCTGTACCTGTCTGACCTTGTTGGCAACGTGTGCGCCTTCTGCATCATGGTATGGGTAGATGTGTTTGGTAATCTGTCCAGTTACATCACGAACAGACTCAACCCCAAAGAACCTACAGGTTTCCTGACTGATGCCTCTGTCAGACAACGCATTGACCTGACCTTTGGTAAAGTGGTTCTGATAGACACCCCGAATAGGTGCTGTTTGATTAGGTACATTCATATGGTCATCCCCTTTCTTACCTGTGTATGTATTACATGAGAAGCAAAACTTATGTCCGTCATTAAATAGGACATTGCCATCTGATGAGCCGCAAGCATTGCATTCTCCACGGCCTATTTCTTTTGATGGTTCTTGTTGTTGCATAACATCTCCTTCCTGTGTTAGCGATAGTAGTATAAGGCAAGCACCTCACCCCTGTCAAGGACATACAGCATACGTTCAGTCTGTTTTGTCTGTAGTCCTATGGCTCTGGCAAGTCTTGCCCTGTCCTCTATCCATTCGTTCGCATCGTCTGTCTGCTCAAAGTTATAAGGAAACTTGCCAGTCTTTTCAAGCTTTATCTGTTTCATATTTTTTACCCTTCAGAATGTATTTATCAACAAAGCTTTGTAAGTTGTTTGAGTGTCTATACCATATACTTTTACCTCTTACTCTCCACTTGTTACTTGCTAGTGAAACTATAAATTTATTGTTGATAGATATAAGACCACCACTTTCATACTCAATGTCCAATTCATCCTCAAGTTCTAAAAAATTAATTATTTTTTCTAACCTGTGCGCTTCTCTATAATCAGAACCTCTGTTCCAATCATTATCATATTCTAATCCCAGTTTAAGATGTTTTTCATATAGTTCTTTTAACTTTGGAATATTATCTTTAATGAGTTCAGTCATCTATTATCTCCACTTCCTTGTAGGGTTCCATTACGTTGACGTTCAGCCAGCTTATACAGGTTGTCCTTTGCCACATCCTCAAGGTCAATAGACAAAGTCTCAGACACACAAGCGATATACCATAGGACATCACCAAGTTCTGAGGCAAGCTGCTTCTCCTTCTCTGGTGTACGCCCATCCCGGATGAACTTCTTAACCTTGTTTGCAATCTCACCTGCCTCACCTGCTAGTCCAAGAGATGCATAGTAGATGCCCATGTCCTCTGGAAAGATGGCAGTTTTCATTGCGAGTTTTTGATATTCATTTAGTTCCATGTGTAAGTTCTCCTTTTTTTATCCAACGCTTTGCAAGTTGTCTAGCATATTCAAGCATATCTGTTTCATGTTTACCTACTATTTTTCCTTTCTCAGCAAGCAGTATCTCATATGAATACCTCCACATACTAAGCTTCTCATCTACAATATAGATGACAGCTTCCCTACCTGTGTCACCAGTGTATTCCTCTAACAGTTCAGGTGTCATCCCTATCCTCCATAGCAGCGAGGTTGAAGGCAAAGCCCTCGCTGTCTGTATAGATTTCATCTGCCTCCTCACTGGCTAACTTCTTAGCCTCTTTGGAATCATAGCCCTCATCCATGTACTGTTGATACAATTCCCTGAACAAACGCTTCTTATCTTTTTCCCAAAGGTTTTGCATACTAATACTCCTCTCTATATGTAGGCAGGTTCGTCATCATACACTTCGCCAAAGTCTTCCCACTCTTGTTCCCAAGAGGGCTGACCATCAAAGTGATTGTGATACTCATTTAAGAATTCATTTATCTCGCTAATGTCCAACTGACTAGCAGGGCAATCAGCACAATCTTCAACAAGAGATAACTCAACATCTGGAACCTCCGAATGGTCTGTGTAATTAAATGCTTTCATCTGTGTCCTCCTTCAATACATAGTCAGCGTACCACATACTATGCCCATCACTATCTTTCTGTGGTTCAAGATTAACAATCTCTCTCAAGGACATCATAGCCCTTTCCATCTTGTCCAAGTGTCTGAGTTCTAGGGTGCGGCAATCATCTGCATATTGCAATGCGTCTTTGATGTTATTGTAAACGCTCAGAAGTTCACGGCGTTGCTCAAGTGTTATTGTAATTTGTTTAGTCTGCCAATCTCTAAGAATAGTCATATCATATAACTCCTTTGCTTTCTGTTTCATATATTCTTCATGTCTAAGCATTCTTAATATACCTCTTAGGTTTTGTCAAGGGGTATGTACCCATCTGTTTATTTATCATGCCAACTATTTCATCGTATGATTCCTCAACAGTAAAACCGCCGTTGTTGTTCATACCATTTTGAATGGTAGTTTTCTTGCTGTCTTGATGGACAGCCCAGACATCACCAACAAGAAATAGTTTGCCACCATGTTTGCTAGTCAGTTCAAGTTTTATCATTGTCATTCTCCTTCTCAATTTCTTCCCACATTTGAACAAGTTCACAGGTATTAAACTCTCCACCTGTCAAAGACTTCCACTCTTTCATGGCTTCCATCTCTGCAACCTCAACGCTTGGTGCATCTACTGCTATGTGTCTCACAACAGTACCCATCACCATACAATGGTATGTACTACTCATAACTTATCCTTCCATGTTAAGTAAAGAAACAACGCCATCAGTATGGCGTATAACATTAAGACACCAGACACAAAGTAATCCTGTGTGTCCAGTGTTGGTAACTGATTGAATACACACAATAATGTATGACATTCGGTAATCATTTGATTACTCCAAGCACCCAATTTTCTGCACAGTTTTCAGCATATGTCTCACTGTGTCCAGTGATGTTGCGTTCCTCTATGATTGCTGTGTCCTGTATCATAATTACAGTGTAAGAACCATCAGTCTCCTTAAAGACTGAGGCTTTACGATAGGCTCCATCACCACGGCTGCAATCTGCATCACTATAAAACTCATGTAGTAACATCGTTATCACCCTTCCAATATCCATTTGTCTCTAATTTCTTACCATACTTTCGTATGATATCCAAAAGATTTTCTGCCGAAATGTGACAGTCAATACTCTTGAGGTGGTAGTAACCTTCCCAAAGGTTAATCACCATCTGGCTAAGTTCATGTGAGGGTACTACAACTCCCTTAGTTTTCATATCTAATCTCCTTTACGCTTTCAATTTCAGATATCATTATCTCTGTGTCAACAGGGTCTACGTCCTGCTCCACTACCATTTCAACGGCTTCTTCTACACTCTCCGCTTGGACAATGTATACTTTCTGAACCGCATCTATAGCCATGACCTCATACTTTTTCATAAGATTTCCATTCGGGTGTTGCATCAATAAGGTCTGCTAACTGTTTGATTTCAGAGACATAAACGTCACCCATCTCCCAGCTATCGTTGGTCATTGGTGATTTGACAGCGCAGAACCAACGTGAATAGGGCTTGGTATCTTCCTTGTCACGGCCTTGCCATGCCTTCAATACCTTCCACTCAAAGTACATACCATTGCGTGGGTTGTCCACACGATAGGTTGCATATGCATTGTCTACATCTACAGTCTTTGCAAAAATATTCTTAGCCATTTCAATTCTCCTTTCAATCACAAGATGCTAGTCGTTCAAAGGTAATGTCTACCTTGCCATCATCAGTATCTTTAATACTGGCAACCCTAGTATCATAACCTAGTCTAGGGTACTGTCCAAAGTACCAGTCCTTTACTGCTTCTACGTTTTCTTTTTCAGTGGTGTAAACTACAATGCTTTGCATATCTCATTTCCTTTTTGAGTGGTTTATATACTACCTACTACATAGTATAGTAGGTAGTATTATAATTACTTAGATGTTAATTTCAAGTGTGTTTCTCTCTGTAAACTGACCTGTCTTTAGACAGCGAGAGACACAAAGAAAACCCTGATTGTTTGAAATGCGACCATCTTTTGTAATAAAGCGTAGGTTCTTGTTACCTATTGGGTTACGCAGCACGTTCTTTTTCTTTACAACAATCTTTACTTGCATATCTATGCCTCCTTCTTTTCAGGTGTCATTAAGTTTTTCCATACCAAGTTATACTTGGCCTTGCGATTCGCCTGACGCTCAAGCTTGTGAGCCTTTGCAATCTTCTTAAACACTAGCTTTTTCTTAGCCATCTAAGTAGTCCTCCTTGTCTGTCCATGCATCAAACCACCCTCTATGGGCATCATTCAAAAGTTCTACGAACTTATTTGAATCCTTAAACTTGATAGGTTGCCCCATCAATACTGTCTCCCCATCATTATACCTACGAACAGGTACACATTCAAGGTCTTTATCCCCTGCTTGAAAGACAGACAGATAGAATTGTCCTGTCGTACTCCAAGCCAAGGGGATTTTTATGTTACGCCATTCAGTCATTAGCAATCTCCTCTGATGATATGACTTTGGTGTTTTCACCACCCACTAAGCCACGCATCTCTATCTGTGCCAGTATCCATGCTTCATACTCAGACACCGCATCTACAATGATATCACGCTGAGTTGTTGCTTCTACTTTTACTTCATACTTAGGCATATCAGTTCTCCTAACAGGCTTCTAGCTGTTCAATCTTGGCATCATAATATTTCTCCAAGTATTCACATACTTGAGGCCAAGTCTTAGGCTCAAAGCCTACCTCACCTGCCCAGATGCCATCGTTATATTCATCCTCACAGACAACCTCAAAGTTGCTGTCCTCTTGGACACTGCCATAGCAGTATGTTTGTCCACCATCTTTTCTATTGTATACATAATCTGCACCAGCCATTGTTAGTCTCCCATTTGGTTGTGTTAAAATATATAACCCTCATAAATAAGGGTTATATATATTTAATTGTCAGCTATCACCTTGTAAAAAGTTTGTTATTCTTTTGGTCTATCTGTTCAAGCTTACGATTACCTTCCTCAAAGTGTTTCGCTGAGTTCTCGCATCTTTGCATATTCTCTATGGCTATATACATAATTGCTTCAAGAGATTCACCAATCTCTTTTCTGCTTTCATTTTCAACATCTATCATGGATGCATATTCATATACATACATCCATTCATTTGATAGGTTATCAAATGTATCAATAAGAGGTTGCCAATTCATTTCTATTCTCCTTCTACCATTCCGGTTCGCTGCCAGTTATTTATTAACTGGTCAACCAAACTGTCAGTTTCTTTTCTATTGCCACCACAATGCCCCTCTATCAGGGCATAGCAAGCGTCCAGCATCTCTTGAACCTTACCCTTGGTAAAGTCCAAGTCTGCTTCGTCCATATCTCTCCAGACTACGCCATGAAAGATATCATTACTGCCAAGTAATGTAATACAATTTTTATGCATCTTCATTCTCCAATAATCTGTTATCTTCAAACCATATGTATGCAATGTCACTTAGCTTTTCATATATTGAAATGCTAATGATTTGAAATACATCTGGATGCTCTGGCAATAAGCCAGCATCTTCTACAAATGCAAACCTTGTATCTTCAGACAGAATGTCTGCCAAATCACTGTGATAAATTGGGACATTACTGTCCACAATTTCATGCAACATATCCTCTGGATATTGACTGCCAAAGATTTCATCTTTGCTTTCTTCCAAGGCTTCAATCAA
>Ga0208542_1000095_pt1 | contig 35229 bp, 62 predicted proteins | sample DEB08_DNA_3_FD_185495 | JGI IMG/M metagenome (GOLD analysis project Ga0208542, IMG submission 185495) | Aqueous microbial communities from the Delaware River and Bay under freshwater to marine salinity gradient to study organic matter... | ecosystem: Environmental > Aquatic > Marine > Coastal ... | reverse complement strand
AAACATTATTCTAAAAGCAATAAAAGTATTCAAAATTATAGTTCCAGTTACAATTACACATGTAATTAATAGATCAAGACTATCCCATAAATCACTTAAAATAATATCAAGCATTGAGTTTCTCTAACTCCTCAATAACGTTTGCTTTTTCTTGCTCTTTTAGTGATATTTGCATACGTTTTTTAGTTGCTTCCAATCCTTGTATAGCCACACTAAATCTGTTTTTTTCGTCTAACGTCAAAGATCCATTAAGTAACGACTTGTCTTTTATCGCTCTCAATCTTAAAGACTCAATAATATCAATGTGTTTTTGTGTTGTTTGCATTTTTTACTCCTTTTTTACACAGTTCTTTTGAAACAATAGCCCCTATTTTAAATTGATCTTCTAAAGCTTTATTCCCCAAATCTCTAATTGCCTCATGCATTATTTCCGTAATTTCATCAATTTGTTTTTTTGTATAAGCCATTTTTTCATTTTCCTTCTTGCCCATCTTGTTCTTCTTCATCTTTAACTAAATTCAACGTTATTTCATGTTTTGGTGGCTCCACCTGCGCTCTAATACTTGTATCGTATATCGCCTCTTTTTCTTCTTTGTCCGCCCATAACTTGTAAAGAAAAATTCGTTCAGCAGGTGACCCATGAGTGATTGACCCCATCATACGAATCAATCTCTCTTTTCCCTCAACCTTTTTTTTATTTAATTCTCTTTTAATGGCGTTAAATTCGTCAGATCCTACGGTAAAATGATCATAAAATGTCGGTTTAGAGCATGGCATTAGTGCAATAACCCCTTCAATGGTTCTTACCTCACGTTCTTTAATAATTTTGAGTGCCATTTGGTATAGTTCTTCGGTGTTATACGCCATTAATCCCTGACCTCAATATCATTCATATCAGCCCCTTGATTTACTTCTTCACGCGTCAATAATTGCTCATTAAAATTATGCAATAATGTATTATATCTTTCCTCAAGTAAGCATAGACCATCTTTCATTGCGTCTAATTGATGGATCACTGGCAAAGAATTAAACTCTTCATTAAATTGAATCTTTGTCTCATCGGTATCATAATTATAATTAATTTTTATTGTGTTCATAATTTTCCCTTTAAATACATTTGTATATATATATTTTTGTTGCAATGCATTAATTCAGACTGTTTTTTTTGCGCCCATTTTGATTTTTCGATCTTAATTTTATGTTCTGCATATATATAATTAAAAAACTGCCATAGCTTGTGAATCACGTACAATACAATAAAAGCATATATAAACTCACTCATGACTTAACACTCACTTTCAATCCCTTGGCGGTCAATTCATTTTGGAGCGTTTCGGTCGGTACTGCCCCGCCTCTTTCTAGCTGGTCACTAGATGTGCTTTTATTTACACCAGAAACGCCTTTATACATTGTAGCACCTATCTCTTCTATTTTTGAAAATGGGATAATTGGCACAGTAATTGATGCTGTTTGATCTATAAGCAATATATATCTTAATTGATAACCCGGTAGTGATACTCCATTTATTTTTTTTAAAAATAACGAAAAATTATTTTTACCGCCTGTCAAATCATAATATGATTTATTGCTTAATTCTTTACGTTTAACGATTGGGTTACTTTCTAATGTCATTTTATGAATAATAGCGCCACATGGGAGCTTTGCTAAATTAAAGTTCTTGTTAATGCTAGTTAATTTAAAACCACTTGCCCGGTATATTGTGCCATCGCCGCATTGTGTAGCATCACTAAAACTTAATATCCATTTAATATGGGGAGCATTTTTTTTGATTAACCTAATAGATATCGCAATACATCGACTTTCACTATTACGAGGCAATGTGTCAGTAAATGCCATTCTGTTAAGTTCAAGCATTTCATGCCATTTTTGCTTTTCACCTACATTTGATGTTTTTACTAAATTTAAGACTTTTCTTTTGTCCAATGGTGAACCATACGATAACACGCCTTCTAAATTTGAATTTAAAAAACAGCCAAAATGTAATACGCTATTATTGACAATTTTTCCCGAATAATGATTTTTTTTTATAAATTCGTTGGCTTTTTGAGCCGGTATTACTTTTATAATAATATTTTTAACTTTTGACATTGATTAATCCATACAATGCATTGCCATTGGCATTTTGGTTGCCAAACGTTTCTAAATATTTATACTCATCAGTTTTTTTAAATTCATTTATTCTATTTCTTATAATTTCAGCCTGTTCGTCAGCTAAAGTAAATGTTATTTGTTGAAGCCCTTCTTTTTCCCCATCTTTAAGTTGAAACTCCTCCCCATATTGCTCTACATCTTCCCAGTCTGGCAAATCATACCCCCACTCATGCAATTCTACCGCATCCCACTCATTCGCCAATAGATCATCGTCATGTTCCCCATAGTTCGTGTTAGCCTGTAACACAATCTGTCTGTAAGTCTCTGGCTCTAAATCATCCCTCAATATATTACATGGAACTTCTTTAATTTTTAGCTCTTTTAATGCTCTAAGCCTCTGGTTCCCTGACAACACAATATACTTACCATCATGCTCTATAACATCAAGTGGCCTTATCTGTGTTAGGTTGCTCTTCTCTAATGACTGCAACAATAAGTTATACTTATCTTTTGTTATTTTTCTTGGATTTGTTGGTATGCCCTTTTCTATTAATTGCCCTTTGTTGGCTCTTATATTAGACACCGGCAATACCTTATGTATATGTAAAACATCAACCATATTTTAATATTATACAAAACTTTTTAAGAGAAAAGCAAATATATTATAATACGTATTGACAACAGCAATACTATATATTAATATGTTAATAACAAAACTATGGAGGTTGAAAAAATGATAATAAATACAGAGATGCAAATAACTGAGATTCGTGATGGTGTTATTGTTGGGGTTGAGTATCGATGCGCCCAAGACTAGCGGCAATAGGAATCACAATATCGTGTATATTAAGCGTTATGGCATTGTTTGGCCTTAGCTATTGGATTGTATTGATTTTTATGGGGTGGTTCATAATTAAATACGGAGGTGAATATTGAAGTTAGGTGGAATTATTGCAGTTATCTTTGCAATTAAATTTTTTATTTTTGATAAATTTGTAAAAAAAAACAATGAATACGGTACAAAAATACAAATTAAAGGAAGTAAAAAACTTGGTAACGATTCAAAGTTCTATGAGTTCTATAGTGATGCATGGGCTTACTACGACAACGGTCTTGCTCTTAGTATAGACATCGATGGTGTTCTTATAGATAGGCGTGGACGGCCTTATAGGGTTACTTCATGGGGAATTGAAATAAACCCAGATCAAATCAATATGGATTATGAATTAAAAACGAATAGATATCTAAGATGTCAAAGCAAAACAATGTTTGTCGAAAAAAATGTTGTGAATGGAGGAAAATAAATGATAGATGAAAAAAGTACAAGAGAAGAAGTGATGGAAGCCGTTAGAAATGATGGTTACGCGTTGCAGTATGCACGTCAGGAATTAAAAGAGGATCGTGAAGTTGTACTGGAAGCCATTATGGAGTCTGCTTCATCGTTGAGGTTTGCGTCTGATGAATTGCGTGGTGATCGTGAGGTTGTGCTGGAAGCATTCAGGCAGAATATCCATGCGTTGGAGTATGCCAGTAAGCAATTGCAAGGTGATCGTGAGTTTGTGCTAGAAGCAGTGAAAGAGTTTGGTTGTGCGTTGGAGTATGCCAGTAAGCAATTGCAAGGTGATCGTGAGGTTGTCATGGAAGCGGTGAAAAATGATACTAGTGCGTTTTTGTATGCTAGTGACGAATTGCGTGGTGATCGTGAACTCGTCATGGAAGCAGTGAAACACGATGGTTTTGCGTTGTTGTATGCCGGTGAGGAATTGCAAGGTGATCGTGAGGTGGTGCTGGAAGCTGTTAAAAGGTATGGTCTTGCCTTGGAGTATGCCAGTGAGGAATTGCGTGGTGATCGTGAGGTTGTCATGGAAGCAGTGAAACACGATGGTTTTGCGTTGTTGTATGCCGGTGAGGAATTGCAAGGTGATCGTGAGGTGGTGCTGGAAGCTGTTAAAAGGTATGGTCTTGCGTTGAAATATGCTAGTAAAAAATTGCGTGGTGATCGTGAGGTTGTCATGGAAGCGGTGAAAGACTGGGGGAGTGCGTTGCAGTATGCCAGTGAGGAATTGCAAGGTGATCGTGAGGTGGTGATAGAAGCAATGAGGCAAAATGTATATGCGTGTAAATATGCAAGCGATTGGTTGCAATTTGAAATTGCAAACTTATGGGTTGAACATATGGAGGAAAAAAAATGATAAATAAAAACAGTACAAAAGAAGAAGTGCTAGAAGCAGTGAAAAATGATACTAGTGCGTTTTTGTATGCTAGTGACGAATTGCGTGGTGATCGTGAACTCGTCATGGAAGCAGTGAAACACGATGGTTTTGCGGTTTTGTATGCCAGTAAGCAATTGCAAGGTGATCGTGAGGTTGTGCTGGAAGCTGTTAAAAGGTATGGTCTTGCCTTGGAATCTGCGAGTGAGGAATTGCGTGGTGATCGTGAGGTGGTCATGGAAGCGGTTAAACACTGGGGGCCTGCGTTTGAGTATGCCAGTGAGGAATTGCGTGGGGATCGTGAGTTTGTCATGGAAGCGGTCAAAGACTGGGGGCATGCGTTGGAGTATGCGTTGGAGTATGCCAGTGAAGAATTAAAAAATGATCGTGAGGTTGTACTCGAGGCGGTCAAGCAGGATGGATACTGTTTGCGATATGCGAGCAAAGACCTGAAAAATGATCGTGAGGTAGTGATAGAAGCGGTCAAGCAGGATGGGCGTGCGTTGGAGTATGCCAGTGAGGAATTGCGTGGGGATCGTGAGGTTGTGATGCAAGCATTGGGGCAGTATACTCATGCGTGGTTTTATGCAAGCTATGAATTGCAATTTGAAATTGTAAACTTATGGATTAAACATATGGAGGCTCAAAAATGAATAAACGAGTAATTTTTACAATTGATATAAGCGGATGGCCTGTAAGATCAAGGGAATTGATGCAAAATAAAAAATATAGTATTGCAAGATCATTAGGAGCTGAAGAATTGGGGGGTATTGGATTATCAAATAATAGTATGGCCAGATTTAATTATTCATGGAATGACCCGTTTACTATTGGTATAGAAGCTAAAATCGCAAAGCCAAGAGATAAAGTATCAGGCAACTTTCTTGGTTATGACTGGATGATTGATAATTTAGTTAAATATGGAAGTGTTTATGGAGTAAATAAATGAATAACGATATTTCGAGAGAGCGAGCATTAGAGGCAGCAAAAAAACTAAAAGATGATCAAAAGTATTGGATGGACCTTTATTATAAAGAACCTGATCCAAGAGAATTCTATTGCGATGATGAGATGATGGCAACTTACACCAACAGTGGTGAAATATGCTGCTTTTCATTTAATCCAAATACTAAGCAATCGACAACATCTTATTATAAAAATTGCACCTTATCTGAGGCGGTGGATAAATTTAACAAAAAAATAATAAGGAAACTCAAAAATGAAAAAACAAAATAAAATCCCAGTAACTTTTAAAATGGATTCGGACTCGCACGTAAAACTAATAGAGATTACAGAAAAACAGCCTTGGGTAACCAAGTCCTGGATCATTAATACTGCGATTCGTGAATATATTAATAATAATTATAAATAATGTATTGACATTAACAATACGTTGTATTACTATATAATTATCAAAAAAACTATGGAGGTACAAATGGATAGATTTCAAATTCCAACATATTACGAGGAGGTATGCAACATGTGCAAAGACCCTGACTGCAATGATATAGATTGCCAAGGTGTGGACTGGGAGCATGTTATAGAATTCGAGGAGTCGTTAAATGTTGCTTAATAAATTACTTAATGCGCTTAATATTGTGCCTAACAATACAACTTATATCGATTGCAATGGCTACGGCGACGTTTGCATATATCACCAAAACAAAAAAACTATTGCAACAATCAATTTAAAAGAGTCTGTAATTAATAAATTACCGATAAACGATGAGGTGCCCTTCTAATGGAAGAAGTAGAAATATATGACATGGACGCCGAGCCAAGTTTGATTGCCCGCTTTTTTGAAAATGATTTGTTAATGTACCGCAGTGTGTTGTCTCGTGACGAGGCAGTACACTTTGCAAGAAAGATACTGGAGGTAATGGATAGTGAAAACAGTTAATATCAAAGGTAAAGAGTATGTAGAAGTTCACGAGCGAATCACACATTTAAGACAAAATTATAAAGACGCCCAATTACTAACTGAAATAATTTCTAATGATAATGGCGTGTGTGTTATGAAAGCAACGTTAATAATTAATGACAAGGTTGTCTCTACTGGCCATGCCTATGAAAAAGAAGATAGTACATACATAAATAAAACTAGCTATATAGAGAACTGCGAAACGTCAGCCGTTGGCCGTTGCTTGGGAAACTTTGGCATTGGCATAAATTCAAGCATTGCGAGTGCTGACGAAGTCGTAAACGCTATTACTCAACAACAACAAAAACCAAAAGAAAAAAACGAATGGGAAAAAAAACTACTAGAACAGGCTAATAATAATGAGTCCTTATTAATCGAAATTAGCGACTCATGGAACAACGGAATTAAAAGTGAGAAACAATACTATTGGTTTGTAAAACAACTAGTTGATCGCAATTACAAATAGAGCTAAATAGAAGGAGTATAAAAAATGTCACTTTGGACGATTAAAAAAGAATACGAAATAATTTTAAACGATATTATTGATGATGATGGCGTGGTATCAGAACAAGCAGAACAATTATTAGCAATTAATGTTGAAAAGCGTGATGATACAGCTACTAATTATTACTACATTATAAACAATCTTCAACATGAAAACGGCCAAATTGATGAAGAAATTAAACGCTTACAAGCACTTAAAAAACGCAATAAAACTAAAATAGAATTGCTATCACGTTCAGTTATAGGCTTGATTAATATGTACGGTGAATTTAAATCAAATCTACTGAATTTTAAAACAAGAAAATCAACCGTTGTTGAAGTAGATGAAGATTCTATCAATGAGCTATTAGAAGAATATAAAACAACTAAAACAACAATAGCACCAAACAAAACAGCAATTAAAACAGCTTTGAAAAATGGATTAGAAATAACAGGTTGCCGACTAGTTGAAAAACAAAATTTAAATATTAAATAAGGAGTATAAAAAATGCAAAACTTTACATTAATAGGAATAATTACAAAAGACCTTGAATACAGGATGACAGAGAAAGGGGATGCAATGGTACGCTTAACAGTGCGTGTCCCTAGTAACAGAAAAGACGAACAAGGGCGGCGTATCAGTGATTTCTTCGATATGACAGCTTGGGGTAAGACCGCAATGTTTTTACAAGAATACTTTAAAAAAGATATGCCAATCTGCATACAGGCAACACTTCAAAATCACAAATATGACAAGCAAGGCGTTACTGTATACACCAATAACTTTTTAATTAATAAGGTTGACTTTGTACCACAGATTAAAAATGAAACAATATAAAATAATACTAATTATTATTACCTCTTGCTTTTTAGTTTGCTGTGGTAAGCTCCAAACTCAAGCATTGGAAGACAATAAAAGATATGTAATTTCTAAATATGATAACGGCATTCTTATAGATGAATATATTGCAAACACAGAGGTTTATTTAAAATTCAATGATGAGTATATTATGGCAACCGGAAGTTATACAATTAAGCAAGAAACAGAAATAACCACATATTGACATATACTTTAAAAAAAAATAAAGTACAATCGGTTATGAAACAACAGTAGTGTTAGTTGCTCAGGCTAACACTACTAATTGCTTTTAATACTTTAAATATATTATAATTACAATAGACTATATGATAGCTGTAAGCGTCCTACTTGAGAAACTACTCTTGCAGCTATCCCCACACATATTATATAATTACTATTAAGAGATCACGATATGGGGCTGTGCATTACCCTTATGTACAGCATGAATGCTTAATTGGGCTATGTTTTTTCATTGCATAGCCCATCATTTGCTTTTACTTATAAGAATAATGTATAATTATATTGAATTTGTTTAGAGGCTACATATTTTTATGTGGCCTTTTTTTTGTTGACATAAAATACATATACTTGTATTATACTAATATAAACAAATTCACTACCTAAATAGTGAAATTCTAATATTAAGGAGTTTCTATGAACAAACAAAAACACATTATATTTTTTATTGGTTTACTGCCTTTTCTAAACGCAAAAGAGGCTTTATTTATGAGTTTTATGATTAATGAATTTCTTTTTGCTAATAAAGACTGGTTTTTAGTTACTGCCGATCAAATGTCTTTAAATACTGGGTTATCTAAAACACAACAATTAGCCATTAAAAAACGTTTATACGATCTTGAAATACTAGAGACTGAGCGTCGAGGTATCCCCCCTAAGAATTGGTATACAATTAATGCAGATAAACTAAAACAGTATATCCCAGAGGTTTTATAAGGAGTTCCACATGAACTATGAAAATTTATTGCTAACGCTTTTAGATAAGCCAATTGTATTTCATCGACCATTTTTGCGAATAATGAATACAAATTGCGCTTTATTTTTAAGCCAGTGTTTACATTGGCAACGCCACACTATATACGATAGTTGGTTTGCGCATACTATTCAACAATTTGAGTTTGAAACTGGATTATCGACAGATGAGCAAAGAACTATAAAAAAGACACTAAAAAATAAGGGCATCTTAAAAATTGAACGACGAGGCAATCCATGTAAAAACTGGTACACCATTGATTTGGAGGTTTTATATACACTTTTAGAAAAACAAGTGGAAAAATCCACAAACAAGGAATGGGAAAATCCCACATCTAGTAATGGGAAAATCCCATATCAAGAAAAGGGAAAATCCCATAACTATATAAATAAAGAAGTATTAATAAATAATAATAATAAAATAAAAAGTAATAGTATAAATACTATTACTAAAAAGAAGTCTAACCATTATCAATTAATTCTTGAATCTTGGAATGCATTTGCCAAAAGTAATGGGTTGTCTGAAATTAGACAATTAACAACCAAGCGTATTAATGGCATCAAATCCCGCCAAAAAGAAAATGGATTTAACATACAAGAAATATTTAGCTGCATACAAGATTCACCGTTCCTTTTAGGCACTAATGGGAATGATTGGAAGGCGGACTTCGACTGGGTGTTTTGTAGTCCGAACAACTGGCTAAAAATTGTTGAAGGTAAATACAAAGGCGAAAAAAAACAAGAGCCACAAGATAAACTGCAAAGCATTTTCAATGAATTAACAGGAGAAAAATAAATGAAATTAATTGAAAAGTATATGTTTTTTTTAAAATGTGCAATAAATGAAGGTTGGTTTAAAGGTTATTCGGAAGCCGGGTATTGGATAAAAACAACTGAAGTAGGCCGAAAAGATAAAGATGTGTATCAGTTAAAAGGGATTAATGGTACTAATTGGAATCTATATATAACAGAGCTTGATGATTATTCAATTATGGTTTCGGATAATGGGGAGGGGTTTAAGTACTTAATTGACTTAGGTATTGATATACAAGGGAATGGGGTAAAAAAACAGATTAATGAGATTTTATATAATAACAGTTTACATTTAGTTGATGGCTTATGTATTTATCATAATCCTATGGAATGGAGATTAGAGTCTGTATGCCTTGTTTATAGAGGGTTATGTGAAATTCAGGATATGGGAAAAATGTACATGAAATATAAAAAGATTTTTGGGGGGAAATAAATGAATGAATACGAGAAATATTATTATTATGACAAAAAGAATGATTGTGTTGTTGAATGCGCATGGAATGAATACATGAAGATAGACCCAAAAGTTAGAGACGACCAGAAAATTAAATGCGACAAATTCAACTTAGGATGTTTTTCTTACGATGTAAAAAGTTGGACAACTAAAAATTATACAATTTCAACAATATGCTTGATGAAAGATCATGCGATGGCTCAAACTTCAATAACCCCTTTAATTTTCGAGACAATGATATTTAGTGATGACAAAGATTATGACGGATATATTAAAAGATACACTAGCTTAAAAGAAGCTAAGTTCGGTCATGATTGGATTATTCTTAAAATTAAACGCAGAGAGGCATTGAAATAAATGAATAACTACGAAAAAACAGTCACAGCAATGATTTTGAAAGCCTACGCATTAGTAGGCCAAGAAGACAAGCAAATACAAATTAAAGAATTGGCAAAAGCAATTATCGAAAGGCAGATTGATTTAAAATTGCTTAATGAGGCATTAAATAAGCATGCTGAGACATCAGAATTTGCACCAAAATTAAAAAATATCATAGATTATGTAAACAATATACCAGATAACCAAGTTAATGAGTTTTTAGAGCGTTTTCGTAAGCAGGCAAAAAATCCTTATGACTGGAATCCCATTGATGATGACGTTTACACCATAAAACAGATTATTGGCAAAGAACGATGTGAGAATTGTCTATCTGAGCATTGGGCATTTATTGAAAAGGAGGCTAAAAAATTATATGTGGATTTGAAAAACAAAAAAATTGAGCTTATTGAAAGCCCTAATAAGCATAATATTAAACAGATTGCAGGCTCTAATACGGTTTATATTGAAGCTAAAAAGAATGTAGCTAATGGGGTTAATCCATTAAAAAACTTATTAAAGGAGTATAAATGAATATACGTGCAAGATTTGGGCATAATCAAAGCCCTAAACCAAAACCAAAAAAAAATAACACAAAATTAAATGAAAAAAAGTTAAATGAAAAAAAGTTAAATCAAAATTATGAAGTAAATAAATCTAAAATTAAGGAAATAAAAAATGAACGTTAAAACAATTTCTATAGAGTATCTGCAACAAAAAATTATAAGTAAGGTTGGTAGAATCTACAGCGATGATAGCTACGCCAGCTATAAGCTCGCAAGGGACACTAAAATTAAAGCAAAAAATGATGCAATACATGCTTTAAAAGAACTGAATTATACTAATAAAGAAATTAATACAATTGTTAACGATTATTGGCCTAGAGAATTTATTAAGATAAAACACAGATTCCAACTAACATACACAAACATAGAAATGGCTCGAAATAAATACCCAACTAAAATGTTCAAAAAATACATTATGCAACGCTATTACCTTGCATTAAGCGCATTGGAACAAGAATTAATTGATATGAATTATGGTGGCCAGGGCTAGTACAACAATCAAAAAAACAAACTATGGTTGCCCTGGCGTGGTGTGATGAGATTACAATACAATTATAGCATAATGAAAATAAATTCTGAACTAAATAAACATTTAACCGAAAAACAGCATCAAACTCGATGTTTAAACATTCTTGCCGTTAGTAAAGTGATAGCATGGCGCAACAACGTTGGAATGGCCAAGTACGAATCAAAAAAAGGGCCACGTATGGTTAAGTTCGGTCATGCAGGGATTAGTGATATTATAGGATTCACAAACGAAGGTTTGTTTTTTGCTTTTGAGGTTAAACGTTATGGTAAAAAACCAACAGTTCTACAGAAAAGCTTTCTTGATAATGTGGCCAACAACAAAGGGATATGTGGTTATGGAACATCAAATGACTTAGTAGATTTACTAATCCTTAATAACCTATTATAAAAAATAAGATTGTTAAATTTATTAAAATAATAATAGCAATTGAATACTTAAAAATATTAATTACCTTATCGATATTGTCCCAACGTACTCGAGTTAAATCCTCAATAGATTTGAGTTGTGATGCAAGATTATCACATTGTTTTTTGAGATTAGTCACATTTTTTTTGTTTTTTGTTAAATTTTCTTCTAATTGCATAAGATTTCACAAAATTGTAGATTAACGATAAAACAAATAGTTCTGTTATCGCTTCTGTTTTGATACCATGACGATAATATGCCAAGGGGCTAATAATCAACACATTCCAGGCTACATCGCTTAAAACTTGCAATGTTGTTTCACTAATACTACTTATTTTACTTTGCATAAAACACAATCATTGCATAAAATACAATCATTTAACGATGGTTTTTATTTTTGCTCCGGTTAAGATCATTCTCACATCTTTCGGGCTTGGATTCGTATTCATATTTTTAATACTAACATCTAAAACATTTTTCGTGACTATGTCACAAATCTCACTACAAAAATAAGCTTTTTTTGATTGTATTTTTTTTCCAAAGAATCCAGATAATAACGCTAAGTAATCATACTTTGCCCCAATAAGCGCATTTAATTCAGATACGATTTTGCTTTTTGTTTTAGTGTCTACATCCAAAACATAAGTTAAACCTATATTAGATGAAATTTTCTTAGATTTTATTACGCCATTAAAAAAGTTAGCTTCATAGTAAATATTGTTAATTTGAATTGAAACATGATAAAAAATATCATTTGTGAAAAACTTAATTATTGCCGTTGTGTAAAACAAAGGATTTAGAATACTAAATTTTTCGTTATGGAAATGTATGTAAATCTTAGTCAATTTCTAGTTTTCCAGCCATTTTATAGACAACACGAGATACTTGTTTTAGTTCTTCAAATACCTTTTTTATATTGTCATCAGTTTGATTTTTATATTTTTCCATGTCTTTTTGTATTGAATTTATCTTGTTAAACATTTTGTATATGTAAATACCCATAATTCCGTACGCAAAGCATAATAAAAAAAATTGTCCGCTATCGGTTTGTATTAGTGTGTAAAGTGACGGTGCGTATCGAAAAAGTTCCATTTTATAGTTTTATGCAGTACATGACGTTGATGTTTGTTGGACGTGTTTCAGACGTTATGCGTGGATTGCCGTTTACGCTATCAGTCACTATCAAACGAGCGTCAATTTGTGTTCCAGACACTCCATTTTTAAATGAATCTCCTGACCCTGTATCTGCTCTTTGATCTGTATCTCGATAAAGAAAAGAAGTATCGCTTTGCCCTACACGATGATGATGGCCTTGTAACGCATCATCTTGCTTTGTACCAACCGCATCGCCTGTCGTACCATCGCCTCGATCAGTACGTGACGCTGCGTCCGGATCTGTTCCTGCTGTGTTGTCAAACCCTCTTAAAAATCGGCCTCTGTAATCAGGCAAGTTAAAAGTAGTACTTCCATCACCATTGCCATAAATAACACCTAATTCACTAAATAAACGTGCGTGTGTTGTTCTACTAACTGCTGAACCATCACATTCAAGATACCCTTTAGGGGCTGACGTTAAGGCTGTACTAATAATTGTTCCAGTTGGCTTGTCATCTTCTCTAAAATTAAGGTTAATTCTTGTTCCGCTAACCGCTCGACCAATTTCTACTGGGTATAAACTTGGCTTCGTTGATGTTATCGCACCACTAGTCCCTATGTAATACAATGTTCCTGCGGTCAAAGAACTAAACGAATTATAAAAACCATAGTCAATTTTAACTGTTCCGCCACTGGATACAGTGGTATTACAAACCCCCACAACAGAGGTAACCCCTGCGCTAGTAGCATTGCTTGCCTTATACGCCTGTCCACCACTAATTCTTACAATATCACCTGCTGTTAGGTTTTCACCTGCGGTAATTGTTGAAAACTGGTCTGAGGGGATGCCAACGTAAGTTGATGCTGTAATTTGATTTACATTTAGGTCATACGTGCCATCTGCTAAAAATTGTATTAATTTATTACAATTATCATTCCAGTCCGTATTTGTAAATTTAGTTCCTGACCAGGTGATTAGTTCACTTATATTTGGTACTGCCATTATAATTCACGCTCCTTTTTAATTTGTTCTGTTGTTTGTGTTGTTAAGTAACCGCCTAATTGTCTACTTATAACTGGGCTTGTTACTTTTCTTGCTGCTTGCATAGCTTGCCTAATTGGACTTGGAACACTTGGCTTTATTTGCTCTGGGACTGGTTTTCTTAGTTTTGCAGCAGTTTCTATAAGCTTTTCAGTTGTTCCACTTTGCCTTAATCCATATAATGTGGGGCCAATAGAGGCAGTCAATAAAGGGCTTACACCAAAACCTAAAGTACCTAATACCCCAATCTCACTGAGTGATAATTTATTTTTTGCCATTCCTTCTTGTACTAAATCCTTGACTGCTTCATCTTCTAATATTTTTGAGTATTTATTTTTTTCGCCCAGAATTTTGCCTATTTTATTTAAATCTTTAAACTGTTTTTGCTTAACTGTTCGTTTATCTTTTAATATTTTTTTAGCATCGGTTAAAAGTGTGTTAATTTTAGTGTCTTCTATATATGCATTTCCTTGAGCGTCATACGATCTTAATTTTTTTTCAACGTTTTTTACTGGTTCAATTTTTTTTGCATATCGCTTATTTATTTTTTTAATTGGTACCGCATCACTTATATTGTCTGATATTTTCTTTTTAATTTTTGAAAATGCATTAATTACATCCGGTTGAAGTCTTGAGCTAGGGGTCATTCTTTCAATATTTCCTAAACTACGATTTAAAATCATAAATTCATTAAGTGTAATTCTATCCCCTTCTATTACCTTTTCTAATAAATTTTCGTCTACATCTTCCAATAAATCTTGTTGTATTGATTGATATTTTTTAGCTAATTTTTTCAAATCCTTACTTTTAACAGCTGATTTTAAATTTTTGTTTATATTTTTGTATTTAGCTAGTTTAAAAGATTCTGGCAAAGCATTAAGTGATGCTTCATATTCATCACTCGCCATCTGCTGGACTTGTTTTAAGTCAGTCAATATATCATCCGCTAAATTTTCATTTTTTTGAGCTGTGAATAGTTCAGGATTATCAATGACTTTATTTATTGCACCTTTTTCTATTTGTGTACTACGTTTCAAAATTTGCTCTGGGACTTTTCTTAATAATTTAGCTCCCTGCCTCGCCGTTTTGCTTAGGGCTTTGCCCGCTAATGGCAATGCTGCTTCTAATCCTGCTGCTGTTAATCCTACCATCCCAGCCTCTTTTAAAGGGCTTTCCCCTATCACTTTTTGTTCTTCTGGTGTAATGGCTTTTTCTGCTATAGTTCCAGCTGCTGATAGTAAGCCTTGTATTCCAGCTTGTGCAGGAATTGACATCCCACCAGTTGCTAAACCTACTGCTGCTGCTGGGGCTTGTGTAGCAATTTGACGTAATACTTTTAAATTCTTTTTTTCTTGTTCTGTTAATTCACGATCTAATCGTGTTGGTGCTAAAGGAACTTGTTGTTCGCTTAGTGATGCTCTTATTGGGTCTACTTGTTGTCCTTCAACAATTAAAGTTGCCTCTTCTATTTCTTGCTGTGTTGGTGGGGTATTAGATTCAATGGAAATTATTTTTCCGCTAGGTGTTTGTATGTCAAAAATTGGCATCTCTAACTCCTATAATTCTGGCCCCTGTTGATAATCTTGATAAATTTTCAGGAACTACAATGTTTCCTTGTGCATCATATTTCAAATCGTTTACATTTTTTTGTTTATTGTCTGCCATAGGCTTAATAGGACGTTGATAATTATAAACTCTACCCTCATAAGCTGCGTCTCGATCTTCTAAAGCACGTTGTCTAAAGTTTGTTAATTCTGATTCTATAATGTTTTGTCTTAATGTGATACGTGTCGGGTCTGGGAGTGCTTTTTCTATAAAGTTTTTCACGTCGGATTCAGATATAACCCCTAATTGTGCCATTTTTTTATAAGCTAATCTTAAATCGGTAATGTCTTGGTTCATTTTTGCTTTTAATTTTGGGTCTAAAACTCCACCTGTATATTTATTTCTACTTTGAATCAAGCTTGTAGTTAAACGATCAATTTTTTCAGACGCTTCATTTATATCTTTTATTTTTTTAGCGTCTTCAACACTATTAGCATACATTTTTGTTTTTTGCCCATTTTGAAAAACGTCTACTTGTCTTTTTGTTGCTTCCGATTGCTTTACTAACTGTATAGGTTCGCCACTAACAGGGCTTGTAAATTCTATAGATAATTCTGGTGGTAAATTTGGATCATCAGCCAATTTTGGAATAAATCCTGCCTTTGCAAAATCTCTACGTGATTGTCTTTCTTCTTTTTCTAATGCTGCAATACTTTTTAGTCTGTCTTTTTCTGCTTTTTTAGATTCTTGCGATTCTTTTAAACCTAATTTTTCTAATTCAAATTCACGTTCACTTTCTTTTTCTCGTTTAGCTAATCCAAGTTTAAACTGTTCTTGTCCTTGCTGAACGATACTAGCACCAATCGTTGGGTCAGCTCCTAACGCAACTGTTACGCCTGCAAGCATGTTATTAAGTAGTAGTCGGCCTTCTGGCGTGTCTTTCTGCGCATTTACAAAATCACCAAATCCTTGCAATAAACCTTTAGCACCTTGTCCTAAACCACCAATCAAGTTATCAACTGGGCTTGGTTGTTGTGGTTGCATTGGCTGTATTGGCTGACCGCTTGCAAGTAGTTCTGCTGTCATTTGTTCTTGTGTTGGTCTAGTTGGCATTGCAGCCATATTTAGTTGATTACGTGGCTGCCCCTTCATGCACGCTCTCCATATCTTTTAATTGGCTGTAATTGTTGTCCTAATGATACTAAACCACGTTGTCCGGCCAACTGCTCCCGGCTTCTCTGACGCCTTAACTCTTCCTCTAACGCTAGTTTCTCAACGTCAAACCCAAGTTCACGACCTAATCGTCCCGCCAACATTGAAGTGATTTGAGCCGCTTCTGGACCTCTAACGCCTGCTTGTTGCTGTGCTAACTGACCTCGTTTTATTGCTTGTTGTTGTTCTGGCAGTCTTTGTTGTCTAATTATTTCTTGTATTCGTGATATTTGTTGCGGGCGACCTTCAGTAGCTGCCATAAACTGTTTTTGCGCTTTTTGACCTATTTGTGTTGCTCTTTGTTGTGCTTCTTCTTGACCACGCTCAATACCTAAAAATTGCTGTTTTTGCTGTTCTAATTGTAGTTCTGTTAGCTCCTTTTGCTGTTCTAATTGTTGTTCTGTCAGCGCCTCTTCTTGTTCCCTCGCCTTTTTTTGTTGTTCGCTCGTAAAAGCTCCTGTAACAACAGCCCCAGTAACGGCTGCTCCGATAGCTACCCAACTCATTGTAATGCCTCCTTATTTTTAATAGTTGTATTATTAGATCGGTTAATTTTATTAAATTCTTTTAATAATTCTTCATCTACTAAATTATTTTTATGATCTTTTATAATTTCTTTTTCTATTTCATCAACATCGGTTTTATTTGTGACGTGAAACGTGGTCCAGATAGTATCTTCTTCAATGTAAAGCAATCTTCTTGTATTTGCTTCTGTTATTCCTGTGTAAGGTGCGCTTATAGTTTCTGGCTTGCTTCCATCGTAAACTATACACTTTCCCTTACTTACCACGAATGGATGTCTCGTTTTATGTATTTTAGATGTTAGCAATGTTCCTGCAGGCATAAATATTTCTCTAATGTACATACCGTCAGTAAAACGATGAGTTAATGGCATCTCTACCGGTTCACCTGTTGCAATTATAGCTTCCGCATTGTCTATAACCTCATTAACAGAAATTTTAGTTTCTTTAACTTCAAACAACTCTACCCTCCAGTTTCCAACCTTTAATCACTGCTTGAGTTTGTGTGCTTATCTTAAACCGCATCCAATTAGCGTATTTATTTATGTATACGACTTTATAATCTTCTTCGTCCTCTGTGGTTTCGAAATAATCTTCATCGTAATAATCAAAATCATAATACGCCCCATCGTATGTGATGGTGGCCGTTACTGTTTTAGTGCTGTCTATTGTGGCAAGTGCTGTCAATGTATTGCTTCCTGATTTGTCATAATACACATAAAGATTTTTATAAAACTTCTTTTCTGTTCCCACAGCAATTTCAGGGGTCTCAAAAAATGCTGTCAGTTCTTCGCCTCTGTAGGTCAGTGCATTATACATTTGCTCAACAATCCCTGCGTTCTTCTGCGTAACATACAAATCTTCATTGATCTGAAAAAACCGCCAGTACGTTGGCTGATAACTTGTTGTTTTTATAAAATACTTTGTCCAACCACTATTACGTATGTCATAAACATACATAAACGTTTCAGCAATTAGATGATACTTATAATCATAAAATGCTGCTTCTAGTGGATTATCTTTTAGTTGATTCTTTAAACTATCTTTGTTTAAAGCCGAACTAAAATTATTTGTTGTTAAATTGTCAAAACTTGTCGCAAGGTTGGTGGCAATGTTACCACTAAAAATACGGACATCATACAAATTAGAAACAAACATAATACCACCTTGCAATACGTCATTTTCTGGTATTCTAGCGATACTAAAACCATCAATACAGCCCACGTTAGATGTAGTTTGTTTCACACTTGTGGTTAAGCCTGACGTATCCGCCAAGTATATATGGTTTTCCGAAAAAACAACCATTTGATTATAGTCTTCAATTAAGCCGGTTAGTGGTGAATTGTCATTACCTACACCAGAAACATCATATACCCCGGACGTGTTAAAAAATACTTCTACCTCGTACTCTGTGACATACAAGTAGTTTGGTCTATTAGCATTAACTGCGCCTATAATCTTTTCGTCTTTAACAGTAATAAATTGTGGTGTTGGGCATGAGCTGTTCGTACTAGGAATATTTGCGCTTAGTGAGCCGTCAGCTGTGTTATCTTGATACGTTGTAGTCGTGTTATCATTAATCGTTGTTAGTAGCTTTAATGTGCTTCCGCCTGCTTCTGTACGGTATATTTTACGTGATGTACAGGTAGCAATCCCAACTGGTAAATCAAGATCAATACTTTTACTTGATACGGTTATGGTGTTGCTAATAGTCCCTAATATAAGTTCAACCCCATCAACAACGTAGCTCATAGCGTAATAGTAGTCACCAGTTAGTCCACCGGCAACTAGTAAGTCTTTAGCAGTAGGTGCGCCCATTTGTTTTACATAAGTTCCGTCATACACCAACGGATAATCGAACCCATTTGAAATAAATAATTTATCGTTAAGAATCCCAAACGTGCATTTCTTACCGGCTGTTAATCCTGTATAAATTGTACTCGGGCTAGTCAGGAAGTCTTTAACGATTGAGCCCCCTTGAACAATTATTTTTTCACTTTGAAATTGCCCTACTGAATCAATATACCGAAAATCAAAACCACCATCAATTTGATTGCTTCCTACGTTATATTGAACACTTGGTGCTTTTATTCTACGACACCCTATAATGCTGTCATAGTTCATATTTTCTATGTTGTAAAAATAATCAGGCGACACAAACTTGCGCCCTTTATCGTCTCGTAGTCCTTTAGATTGGTACGACTCTACAACAAAGCTCAAATTGTACTCCCTATATTGTTAACTTCCCAGTCATAGGCTCCGCCAATCATACCTGCTTGTATAACGTCTGCATATCCAGCTTGTATTTCGTTAGCTGCTTGCTTATAGAAGGCTGCTGCGTCAATTTTATAGCGGTCTGCCCTAGCGTAATCATCAATTAGAATTAATAAACGATACGCAACTAAATCGATAATTGATTCAATATGCTCGTCTGGGATTTCCATTTCTTTAGCTAAATCAGTGGCTGATATGGTGTCATTAGCATCTACACTAATGACAAAATGTTTTTTTCTATAATACAAAATAAAATTATTATGTGTGACAGTATCGGTATTGCTATGACTTGCTGCGGTTGTATTTTCAATGCCTCTAGTACATCCACTAAACGTTGTTGCTGTTTTTGCTGTGTAACGGATTTTTTCATTATTAATTGTTATTCGTCCGTTTATATCGGGAAAATTATTAGTAGATGCTACAGTAATTGTTGTAGCGCTGTCACTAATTGCACCGTCAAGCGTGGTTGTTTGTGGGGTATTTGTATTTTCAGGGTATATTGTTATTTCGTTGTCCCACACATTAAAAAACCTTGGGATTCCTCCGTCTGTGGCATGCGGAAACTCACTCGTAACGAAATTTAAATCTTTATAATTTAAGGGGTATTTCGTTCCTGTTACCCATATATAGGCCATTCTATACGCTTCAGACCTTATTGCATCTGTCGGTCCTGCAACAACACGTCTTGATAAATTTACAACTGTACTATAAATATCCTCAATACCCTTAGTTGTACTTGCATACACATCTAGTGCATTTTTTAGTTGATTAACTTTTCTTTTATTTGTAAACAAACTGCTTGTAGCTTTGGTGCTGTCCTCATCACTTATAGCCGTATTAATTCTATCTATAACGTCGCTTACTAACATATTTACTCCTAACTCAATAAGTGCTGAATAACAATCCCAATCAAAGCCGTTGAGACAATCGCAATACCACTTATTATGCCCTTCAATATCAATTTATGTCTATTTACATCTTTCTCAATTTTTTGTGAAAAGTCATGAATGCCATACCCCATAGCATCAATTCCCATATCTATTACAATTTTTCTATCTGCTTTTTGTTTTGCAGTCATGTCTTCGTGAATGTATTTGTCCTCAAGTCGTCGTCTGTATTTATCTAGTTGATCTGTAATACTTGCCATCATTTACCCAAAATACTGCGTAGCATTATCCAACGCATACTGTACCCTTTCATCTATATAATCTTTTATTGCTTTAGCGCTTGCAAGCGTATCATGACTTGCACTAACACTGGTTAAATCTGTATCAAGTACTCCAGCTTTTAAATTTGTAACTGTTAAATTACTAATTGTCGTATTATCCGCATCTATACTAGGTAGTCGTGCTTCTGCTAATGTTCCACTAGATATATTGCTTGCATTAGTCGTATCTACATTTGCTACATTCCCAAGCCCTACATCGCCTTTAACTAAACCCAGTGCTGTTTTAAGTGTTGTTGATATTGTTATATCTTCCACATCGCCTGTACCTGCTGTTGTTCTGCCCTTAACCGTTCCTGTTGCAACGTGTGCCATTTTTGCATTGGTAACGGCTTCATCAGCGATCGTTAAAGCTGTGGCACCTGTGACGTCACCTGTATGAGTTGCATTGGTCACCTTGGCGTTGTTAGTTGTTACATCTGATTCCATCGTGTCTAGGTCCACTGCCTGTGTAACGGATATATGCCCTAGCTTAGTTTGTTCTGCACTTGTAATTGTTGTTGGTTTGTTTAATATCTGCGCATCACCACTAACTGCGTTCCAGTCGGCATTTACATTAACCTCTGCACCCGTTGCGATGCCATCTAATTTAGTATTGTCGCTAGCTGTAAAATGCTTATTTGTAGCTGTTTCTGAGATATCATCAAGGGTTAAGGCCCTAGCTTCCCATGTATTGCTTGCATTACCAATAAACACATTCCCATCGTTAAGATTAGGCACGTCATTAGTACGACCTGCGCCACCGACTTTTATGCTTCCTGCACTAGCATGTACTCGTTGAACTTTCCCAATGTTTTGTACTTTTGATGACTCACCATAAGGTTTTGTTGCTGTCAGTGTACCTGTGTCAGAAACATATAAAATATCACCTAAACTAAATGAGCTTGTATCTATTCCTGACAATGTCCCAAAAGTAACTACATTTATAGATGCACTATTAGAAACTGTACTTTCAGCTAACCCAAACGCTGGCATTTTATTAGCATCATTTGCATCAGCAATGCCAACGACCGGAGTATTTCCACTTACATCAAACCCTGAGATATATAATGGGTCACCTTTTGTTATTGCCTCACCGGCTTTAGCTTTAAATTGCACCTCACCACGTAAGCCACCAATAAAGTTGTCAGCTTCAACGTTGCCATTGACAGTGAGCGCCTCTGCTAGTGTTGTTGTGCCAATGCCTACTTGATTATTTGTTGAATCGACATATAGCGTATTAGTGTCTACTGTCAAATCGCCTGACAGAGTACCAGAGCCTGTTATATTTATATCGCCTGTACCAGTTATGTCACTGCTATTTAAATCTAAGTCTCCACCTAATTGTGGCGTTGTGTCTTCTACGACGTTTTCTAAATATCGTCCATCTAAATCTACGGTTCTTGTTGCACTATCGTTCATCGTAGCTGTGAGAACACCTGTTCCAGTGTCAAAGCCTAGTGATGATAAAAACTTATCTGAACCACCACCACCGCCACCTTCAGTTGGGTTATAGATGTATGTCATCCCTCGGCACCTACAAGCGTTTTACTTCCGTTCGCTGATATTGCATTAACTACCCCTTTAAATATGGGGTTATCCAATGCTAACGCCCCACCGCTTGCATTTAAACGAATACCATTATTAAGCGTTGCTGTTGCCCCTAGTGACACATAAATAGGCTCATCGCTGTCGTTAACTAATATTAGTAATTTTCTGTTACTGTTTGCAGCTAAAACTTGTGTGCTACTTGTGCCTATAGACACATTAAAATTAGTAATACTAGATACCTCTTCGGCACTAATCGCCGTTGACGTTGATGGAATGTAAGGGTCGGTATCTGTACCAGTCCCAGTTGACGCGAAGTACTTAATTCCATTGTTTGCAATTATATCTTGGTAATTTGCCATTATCTTAGTTGTGGGGGTGGCACGTGGCCACCACCCTAAAAACTATTAAGAAGCCGCTACAGCTACTACGTTACCTGATAATACGAAAGATGCTGAACCACCGCTAGTTGCAGTAGTTGCGATTCCAACGGAACCCGCACCTTCAGCAGTTGAACCAGAAACACCACCGTCTAATTTAAATCCAGTGCCTGCGTTCAATACTTCAGCGTAATCACCTGCTGCAAAAGTGTCAGTGGTTAATACGGTACCAACACCTTTGACTAAGAACCAAGCGTAGTACCCAGAACTTACAGCTACTTGAGGAACAACAACAGTAGCGCCACTTGCAGTAGTTGCAGGGGCTTTAGTTGAAACTTCTGCTCCAGCAGTGTTTAAAACTGATAATTGATATGGCTGGTACTGTGTTAATGCGCCATGTGCTTTAGCATATACGTATTCTTTGTTAATTGCATTTGTATCGTTGTAGTCAACAAACTTAGCACCAAGATCATATTTTCTGTTGCTAGATGGGTTTACTAAATCATCTGTATCAATTGCGTTAATGTATGACATATTTTACTCCTTTTTCTAAATTTTATTATGATTGTAAATTTTTGAAGACACCATTGTATCTGCGAGCTTTACAAACCAAATTGTAAGCCATGTCGTGCTTAGATAGAACTGCTGACTGATTGGGCAATGGAGCATTCACGTTTGTTGGGGCGTTTTTGCCTTCAAAACCATATTTATACTTGAGGCTCATTGTTTCAGGCGCAATGATATACAAATGGTTATCATCCACAGCTGCATCCCCTGACCCTTGACAATATTCGTCAACAAACCAGTCAATATTTCTAAATTTAACGCCGGCAAACCCAGATTTTAAATCGTTTTCACTTGTGAAGCGTTGCTGTGATTGCTGAGAATTTAAAAACTTATCTTGTACATACGAGTTAGATATCATTAATTTAGGCGCGTACCGTTGACCACCTTTATTAATTAATTTACCTACTAATCCGTTGATGTTTGCAAAATTGATTGTATTAGTAGATGTGTCAATTTCTGTCAACCAAGTAGTATTATCGTCAAAATCAGTGTTTGTTAATCCACCGTAAGCAGTTCCAGAAGCAGCAAAAATGTCTGTAAATCCATTGATTGCAAAACCATCACTATCAGAGCCTGACCCGAACAATCCTTCGGCCATAACGTTAGCAGCGTCTTGTGCAGCTAATTTTACTTTTTCTTCAATTAAACTTACAACTGCGTTTGCTCCTGAAGTAAGGGCAATTTCTTTTAGGGTTGTAGTAACTGAGTAATCTTGATATTTAAGATCAAACTTTGCATTAGTAATTAATTGATTAGAGCTAATGTCTCTCTGATCAAATCCACCACTAAAAAAACCGCCAGACTTATTTTTTGCTTTTTGAACTGGGATCTGAATATCAGCTCCACCGTCGAAATATTCAAGAATAGGTTTTTTAGTTACAGTGTTTAAAAGTGCTGTAGTTACTAACAATTGATTAATAATTTCTTTTTCAATTGCAGAAGGTACTACCGCATAAACTTGATTTAGTTGGTCGGCTGTAAATGCCATTTTTTTTACTCCTTTATTCTTTTTAAGAACAAGTTTTTATTAATTCGCACCCACAGCATTTTTTAAATCTTGTACCCAATCATTATTTGAAACGTTATTGCCAATCTTACTTGTTCCGATTGGAACACTTTGCGCAGATTGTTTTTTTTCGCTTGCTTGCTCGGCAACTTTAGTGCCATGTTTAGCAATCACTTGATCAAACACGTTGGCCTTATACTCGTTAAACCAAAGATGTTTAGGGATTTGGGCTTTATTCATTTCAGCAATAAATTGATTTTTATCGTACGCAATCGCATACTGATCGTTTAATTTATCAATCTTTGAAAAAGCTTCATTTTGCTGTTGAGTTTCATAATGTGACAAGGCTTGTTTTTCAATGCTGTCTTTCCATGATAATAAATCGTTTAGTCTATCATCTTGAATAGAAGTTTGTGGGGAAACTTGTTCTTGATTACCTTTGTTATATTTTTCTATTACGTCTATTAATTCACTTCCGAGTTGCGGGTGATTGAACAACTGTTCCATGTCATTATAGTCGCTTTTATATTTTTGGAGTTCTTCGACTTGAGATTTGTAATCATTAATCTGTTTGTCAAAGTCACCTTGTCGTTTCTCATGATAACGCAATGATTCATACATTTTATTTGGGTCTTTGGCCCAGTGCGATTCAAAACGCTTATCCCCTTCCCATGAATTTATAGACTCGCTTTCAACTTGTCCATTGTTATTGCCCAAAGTGTCCGTATTCTCGCCTTGCCCAAATGTAACATGGGTGACTTCTGGTTGGACTTGCTCCGGTGCAACATCAGCTTGGATGTCTTCTGCCATCGGTTTTCCTCCTAAATTTTTTTAAGATAGTGACTGTTTAAGGTCGTAAAATGGGTCTGTCTGCAATGAACTGTTCGGGTCGTTCTCTGGTAATTGCTTACCCGTTATCCGAACAATACATGAATCAAGAGCCATTATAGCCTCTTTAGTACTACCTTTAGCGATCGCATCCTTGGACTCTTCTAGCTTATTAACTAGTTCCATAGGCGTATATCCCCCAAAATCTTCTCTCGTATATTCTAGTCGAGATTCTGATTTTTCTTCTTTGTTATTTTTTTTGTTTTCTTTATAATCGTTTTCTTCTGGCTGAGAACCAAAAACAACCATAATCTTATCTTTTTTATCTTTATGCATTTGTTGGACCTTCAAGAATCTTAATTAACTCATCTTTTTTAAGTGAGCTGCAATCTTTGTCGGGTAGTGCAGTGTGAACCATGTGAATTAATTCATCTTTTTTTAGTTTCGATAAATCATTAATTTTATTAGCAGACTCTTCTTCAATTACCTCATTAACTGGCGATACTGGCTCTTCGACTATAATCTGAGAAACTTTATACTCTTCGAACATCTCTAAAACTATTCTTTCGGGTAGTGTGATTACAGCACTACCAAATCTAATTTTATAGTGCTTTTCGGTATAACCAGACTGTCCAGCAGGCAGTATACCATCACACATAAAAGTCATATCTACATTTTCTTTGACTTGCAATAGCTGTCCGTATCTAATATCCATATATTAAATAATATATTTATTGATTCTCAATTGCATTTTATTAATTTTTATATTTATTAAAAATATTTTATGAAAAAATATAATAAAACAAAAAAATGGTTTTATTATATATAGTATTATAAGACAATGGATAATAGGTTAATTAAATATATAAATGCGTTGTATACAGCAGCAAAGAAAAATAATTTTACAGAAAATTTCAAAAAATACAAAGATTATTATGATGGAGTTTTTACACCTATCACTGGTTTATCTGGCGATAATGAAACATATGGGGAAACTAAAAAAGGAAACGCTCAATATAATATCATCAAGCCGATCGTAGAAACTAAATGTACAACTGCGCTAGATGCTATGATCACAACAAGCGTAAAACCGGCAACTTTATCACATCAAAATTTTGATAATTTAAATCAATTAGAGTCCATCGCAGATATATTGAACGACTGTTGGGAAAACATAAAAAAGAATAGTCAGTTATCTAACATTAATCAGCTTATCATGCGTGATGGTGAGATATATGGGGTCGGGATTGCTAAGATTATATGGAATCAATCTATTAATAATGGGTTAGGGGATGTCCGAATTGAAAGAGTAAACCCTTGTAATTTTTATCCTGAGCCGGGGGCAACAAGCATCGAAAATTGCAACTATATTTTTGTGAAACGTGTTATTAGTCGTTTTGATTTGATCAACCAATATAAAAACAAACCTGAAATACTTAAAAAAATTGATAAATTAAGTAAACCATCGGCAACTGTTGGCATGGACTCTACAAACAATAGAGTAATATCAACTAAGCTTACGGATGGTGATGTAACGACGTCAAATCAAATGTATGCTAATCAAAGCGAGGTTATTCCAAGTGGAACTGAACACAATCTCGAATTAATTGAATGCTACATAAAAGATGATACGGTGCTTGTTCCATTAGATGACGATTCAGCAGAAGATAAAGCAATGAAAAAAGAAGAGCGTTTTAAATATCCTAATGGGCGACTAATTATATATAGTGGAAAAGAAATAATTGAAGATCGAGCTATTGATTATCCTTTTGGATTTCCTTTTAGTGCCTACAGTCCAACACATAGCGATACGTTAATTGGTCAGGGAACGGTTGAGGAACTTATGCATATCCAGCAAAAATTAACTTATAATTACTCAAAATTACAAGAATTAAGTATGAAATATAAAAGTATGCTTATAATTCCTAAATCTTATGAAAAGGAGTTCAAAGGAAACTTTGATTTAATTTATTCCAAACCCGGGGATCCACTAATACAACCATTGCTTGTGACCAACAAATTAACTCAAGATATTAGCCTAATACGACAGCATATACAGGATCTGAAACAAGATGCATATAAAATAGCACGTATTAATGAAATTATGTTATCAGGCGAGAGACCAACTGGTGTTAATAGTGGTCAAATGGTACGAGACTTAATTGAATCGCCAATGTCATCTATAAGAGAGATGCAACGTAATTTCAAGACATTTCTTACTGACATAAGTAACAAAGCAATAGTGTTGATACAGTTATATTATAATCAGCCAAGAATTATTAGAATGGCAAGCGGCTCACAATTTATTTCGATGGAACTTGATGAAAACGGGGAAATGAATATTAATAAATATGATAAACAACAAATAACTAATGAATTAATTCCGTCTATCGAAACAATTAAATCCGATTTAACGCTGGGTGAGTACGAAATAGAAATCACCGCCGGTAGCTCATTACCACAATCACAATCAGCAATCGCTGCAACCACATTACAATTAGCGCAACAAGGCATTTTTGGTGACATAAACAACCCAGACGTTAAAGAGCTTATATTAAAGACACTCGATTATCCTAATTACAGAGCAATTATTAATAAGATAAAAGAAGAGCAAGACGAGCAGGCGCAAGTGCCATTACCTGAACCTGATTTTAATGCATATATTAAAAACGTAAACATGAGCTTAAAAGATATTATTGAATTAATTGGTGTATTACCTATAGAACAACAAGTATCGGCAATCAGTACCATAACAGACAGCTTAGGGTTAACAACGCCACAACCTCCAATGCCTGAAACACCACAAGTACCAAGCTATATCACGGGAATAGGTTAAATGTTATCGGCTGAGGAAAAATATAAACGGTATGACAGAAGAACAAATAAAAGAATGGCTGCTTATAATCGGTCAGGTGGTAATGTTGCTCGCCCCGTTAGGGATGTTTCTTCTGCTTCTTCAGCTAGAAGGCTGACAAGAGGAAAGTTTGTTTTAAGAAAGGCATCGCAAATATTAAAACAAAAACAACCTTTAAAAGATAAGCATGGAAGGCCAACGCCTGCTGCTAACCAAATGAGGCGATGGAGTTTTCCCGTCCCCAAAAACTATGACGATGTCAGACGCCTAAAACAAATTGGTAAAAACATCGTAGAGCGTTATAAAAAAAAGTAATTGGATAACGTATATACCATTATTAAATTTACTGCAATTAATATTGTAGAAAACAAAATAAACGCATATAAACAAGATTTAAGTATAGAAGATATAAATACAGCAAAACAAATTTTACGTCTTAAAACAGAAATAGATTTAAGCAATATAGGTTACAGTTATAGAGATTCAGCTTTAATAAGAAAAAATTTATTAAAAAAATATTTAAGATATTACGAAAATTTATTTCATTGTAATAGAGAAACAAAAACAAAAATAAAAACCGAATTACCTGAATTGTACAAACGAATTATGATAAGTCGTTACACAAGATTAAATGAACATCTAAAAGATTTGTAGGGGTAAAATTAATTACCCCAATGAACATGGCGCTCATACTTTTCCAATATTTATTTTACTATTTGTTTACATACAATATCAATTCTTTTTTTACTTTTAATAAATTACTTATCTGCTCATAGGCTTGTTTGTCTTTATTCTTAATCCCTATACATCCTCTAGTCCCTTCCACGCCACCGTCAGGATGTATTAGCAATTTTGATCGATTAGTTTTAAATTGCGGTGTTAGTTTAGCAACCCATGGGAACTCTTTCCCTGTATAAGGTTCTGTTTTACCTTTAATAGGCTTCAACTTGTAACATTTGTTTATTTTGTACATACCCTTTGGCAATGCCCCCAATCCATACTTGCCACTAACACAAATATATTTATTTTGTCCTATACATAAGAACCCAAGTTTTGCATTTGCAGATGTGCTTTTGACATTAAACAATAAATCATATTGTAAAGGGGTCGAATTCGACTGGTTTATATTAGATTCTGTTTTAGTCGTGACTATTTTAGAATTTGTTACGTTTTGGTCATTTACCGTTTTTTTTTTACTAATCCTTTAAGTCCGCCATTAGTAAACATTCTTAATATGTCTTTTCCTCCCATTGTAGAAACTAGCATCATTATATTGGCTAATTGCAACCACATTGGCATTTTTTCTAGTCCGTCTAAGCCATATCTATAAAATACATAGGCATCTAATGCAATAATTGTGCATTTTAGAAATTCATCCATGTACGAATATTTGTTTTGCTCTAACACTGCCAAATCATACGCATTGTCGCCTTCGTACGTTCTTGTTTGATAGGCAATTTCTGCTTGTACTTTAGCAATTTTTAGTTGATTGTCTGTTTTTATTTTTTCGATTTGAGCTTCCATTTTTGCTTTGGCCAACTCAAGCTTACCTTTTTGTTTTATTTCTTTTATTGCCTGATCTTTCTTAACTACGTCGCCAACTGTATTGACAACCCCACCCAAAAGATTTCCTAAAATATTAAGCATTTTTTAGAAATCCTTTTTCTTCAAGCATGTCAGCAATAGACACACCATCGATATACACCTTAGCTAAATAACGGCCAAATTTACCTTTTTTATCTTGTATCGTTTCGACAATAACAGATGATTTGTTTGCATGTGCTTTCTTAAAAGTTTCTTCGCAAAAATCTTTAGCTTTTAAGCCTTTAATTTTTTCTTCTGGCGTTGTATTACCACGAAGACTACTCTCATATGCATCTACACCAAATAGTCTAATTCTATGCTTGACGCTAATATCAAAACCTAAATCAATTATTACATCATAGGTATCGCCATCGACGACATTGTATACTTGTGCTTTATATTTATATTCTGTTTTTTTCATAGTCACCTCATTAGTTTAAATTAATCCAAATGCCATTCATTTTTCTTAGATCGTTTAAATGTTTCAAAATATTTAAATCCTCATAAAACAAATCTTGTTCACAAAGTGCCAGATAATATTGCCCTTGAAAAATTGTGTAAAATAAGAACTCAATGCCCGTAAAATCTATTTCGTTATAGTCATCAAGATTTTTAGAGTTTAGCATTGCATTTTACAAATCTTCTTTATTTCATTATCGATTGATTTGTGCAAATTTTCACTATTCTTTTTTTGAATATATTTTTTATTTTTTGCTGCTTCTTTTTTTGCATCCTCATGCCCCAAATATACTAACTTTTCTTTTTTTTCAATTTCTTTAATTTGTGCCATAGTCAGCTCCCCTTCTAAGCCTCTAGGGTCGGGATAAGTTGTAAATCCATGAACAGCTATATTATTGTTACCCATATATCTGTATGTATGTGTACTTAGACATTTTACGCAATTGGCTCTATGCTCTTCATGCACGCTGAAAAACTTTGTGAAAATGTGTTCACATGACCTACACTTGAAATCATAATCAGGCATTTTTTGCCTCCTCTTGTTTTATTATGTTTTCTAAGTATATTTTTAATTCGTTTTTAACTTTTAAGCTTTTAGTTTTACCATTCAGCCACGTATAAACTGTTGGAATTGAAACATTGAAGTGAGCAGCTATTTTGTCATGTGCTACGCCAGATTTGTCATAAAGATATTTTAGATGTTCGCCTGTAATTTCAGCTTCAATGTATTTGTTTTGAATTAATTTTTCGACGTTATTACATACTTCTTGTAATTTAGATTGACTGTTTTGAAATGCATTATTAAGATGCTGCATAGATTCATATAGTCCATATCCATTTGTATTTATTTTTAAGTCCTGAAGTGCTTGATACACATCTTGATATAGCCTTGTTAATTGTTCAACAGAGAGTGGTTTTTCTACGCTTATTTTTTCTATTGCTTTAAGGTGATTGTTTACATTGTACTCAATACTATTAGAAATCTCTGACTTAACAGCCATAGATATGCGTGAATCAATGCTTTCATTTATATTATTAATTGCCTTATGAACTTTATTTTCAATTTGACTTAAAGCCATTTGTACATCATTACTCATTTTTTACTCCTTTAAATCTTTTAATATTTTTTTGGTTTCTTTTTTTTGTTTTTTTTCATTTTCGTTACTCCTTTATTGTATTAGGCATATTTAGGCTCTTCCCTTGACATAATCATCCAACGTTGGCTTGTCATTTATTAAAGCCCATTTCGCACTTGGGTTTTGTACTTCAACATTTTTTAGATGTCTTACCATATATTGAACAGCGTCGCATGAGTGATCGTTCTTTTTTACAACCTTAAACTGGTCATCATTAGCATGTAATTTGTCTACATACATATAGTTTTTGTGTTGATCTATAACATATGGAATGTTATCAAAAAAGAATAGTTTGTTCTGAAATAATAATTGATTGACTAATAAGATATTTCCTGACTTCTCTTTAACAGCTTCAATAAGATTTAAGCCATGAGATTTCAAGTCACTCCACCATGAACCATAGTCACGATCTTGTACTTTCATGCTGTAATCGGCAATAATTGGCATTGGTCCGTATCTGTTACACGCTTGGACAATTTCATTTATTGTTGGTTGAGGCTTGTGCCATTCATCGTAAGTATATATATTACCAGATTCGTCTTTTGCTCCAAAAACGATACTTGTATCAACACGTGTTCCATGATCGAGCCCAATGCATTTATACCAGTGATCATGTATCTGTCGTCTTGGGATAATATGATGGCTCATTAATTGGTCATAGACCGCATTCTGGGTTGAATCCCAGTTACCCTCAAGAAACTGCTGTATGTAACTTGGAGGGTAGTTCTCTTCCATGTTTTTAATATAGTCTTTAGGTAAGTTCTTTTTATTGCTGTATGTTGTTGCTCTAATATACAAGCAATCCTTAGGCGGCTGGTCATCATGATAACGCTTTTTACACCAGCCGTAACGTGGATTCCCCTCCGTAAATATAAGTTTAACCGGTAGTGCCGTTCCCCTTAGTCGTCCTAAGGCACCTAAAAAGTGTTCCTCTTTGAGTTCCTCTGCCTGACACATAATGACGGCATCATAACTGCTACTCAATATTTTTCGTGGGTCGTCAAATGACCTAAAAATAATCTTGCTTCCATTCGGAAATTCAAACTCATGATCGGCTTTCATGTGCGTATAGCCATATTTTTCAGGTGGAAACGCATTAATAAACTGAACAATACAAGTATCTTTAAGTTGTCGATAACTATAACGTGTCATCAATAATTGTACGTTTGGATGTTTATAGCATAAGTAGTAAGCAATTAAGATTGACACCCACGATTTACCGCTGCCATAACCGCCCCAAAAAGCTATTTCTCTAGGGCAGTCATGCTTTATTGTCATATCTTCATTAAATATGGCATTAAAAATAATTGATTGATTATAATTAAGTGTTGCTTTCATGTATTATTAGCTCTTTAGCTTTTTCGATTTTAATTCTGCGTCTCTTATGTCGCTCAGTATCAAGAAATACAAGACATGCACGAGATTGGTTCGTCTGAGATGTAATACCAATAAAGGTATAAAGGCCATCGTCATCTTTAAATTTGTATTTTTTATTAATTTCGAACCCACGTCTAAACGGCATTAATTTTTTTATACTCTTCGTTATTTTTAAAAACGTCTTCGATTGGATTGCTTTCTTTCTTAAATGCATTTATTGGGTCTTGATAATTTTGAACCATAAACATTATTCTAAAAGCAATAAAAGTATTCAAAATTATAGTTCCAGTTACAATTACACATGTAATTAATAGATCAAGACTATCCCATAAATCACTTAAAATAATATCAAGCATTGAGTTTCTCTAATTCCTCAATAACGTTTGCTTTTTCTTGCATTTTTAGTGATATTTGCATACGTTTTTTAGTTGCTTCCAATCCTTGTATAGCCACACTAAATCTGTTTTTTTCGTCTAACGTCAAAGATCCATTAAGTAACGACTTGTCTTTTATCGCCCTTAATCTTAAAGACTCAATAATATCAATGTGTTTTTGTGTTGTTTGCATTTTTTACTCCTTTTTTACACAGTTCTTTTGAAACAATAGCCCCTATTTTAAATTCATCTTCTAAAGCTTTATTCCCCAAATCTCTAATTGCCTCATGCGTTATTTCCGTAATTTCATCAATTTGTTTTTTGGTATAAGCCATTTTTTCATTTTCCTTTTTTTTTAAAGTTTATTAAAATCTAAATCGCTATCTTCTAACCATGTAACATCAACATTTTCGGTGTAAAGTTCACATAGAGCGTAACTTATTTCTTTTTCTATATCTAACCCAAACAGTTTTAATTCATCTAACATTGTTTTATTTTCTTGATTGAATATACTTATTTGGCTTTTTATAACTTTTGTTGCATGCTCAAATATAAGCCTATTTTGTTTAATAATTCGTCTATATTCTGGCCGTTGCTTTACATCAGGATTTACCATCATTGCGCCTCGTGTGCTGTGGTGATCCACGTAAATATCAAGCCCTAAATCTTTTTCAACTTCATCTTTTAATGCATTAAGTTTTTCTACTATTTCCAGCAACTCATTATCCCCATATCTAAACCAATGCTCTAAAAACGGGGTCTTTAGTAACTGCTTATATCCTAGCCATCCCGAAAAAACAGCTATTTTATTGTCTCTAACTATCTTGTTCATCTTGTTCCTCTTCCTTAACTAAATTCAACGTAATTTCATGTTTTGGTGGCTCAACCTGCGCTCTAATACTTGTATCGTAAATAGCCTCCTTCTCTTCTTTATTCGCCAATAGCTTATAATAAAATATTCTTTCTGCTGGTGCAGCATGTGCTGATTTCCAGACTTTACGTAGTAATTGTTTGGTTTTTACCTTTCTTTTTTCTATCGCCCTTTTAATTATGTCAAATTCGTCAGACCCTATTGGGTAGTATGTATAGAATGTTTCTTTGCTTATCGGCAAGTATGTAAGTAAATCCTCTATCGTTGTTACATCTTCTTTTTCTAATGTGTCAAGACATATCTTATACACTTTTTTTCTATTCTCTTCTTTATCGTATGGCATTTTTAACCTCGTTTTTTTATTGTGTTCATAATTTGTAAATTCTCTTAAGAAGTGCAGACTTATTATCTGAAATAATACAATAACTCTTTCGCCCATTATGTAAAAACATTTCTATAATGCCGTCATCTACTAGCTTATCAATTAACATTTGTAATTGTTCCTTAGTCATTGGCCTTTTACTGTAAATATTATAGCCCATTTCTGGGTCAGGCTCGTATGTTGATAAACAAAAACATCCATGACAAAATTTCAAAATAAATTCTTTCACCTCCCTATTGCTATATCTTTTTCTGTAATAATTTATTTTATAATAAGTAATAGAAAAACTAATTAATATATTAATAAACAAAACAGCAAGGACTATAAAAAAAATTGTATTCATAACATCCAAATTCTATCTGTCAAGTTTTGACCAACTATATAAAACAAAACCCCAAAACATAACATACTCTTTATGTTGCCAACTAAAAAATTGTACACGATACCAGTACCAAATGTTGTAAATACGACAAATAATAATATTATTTTTATTTTTTCATATATTTTATTTACTTCAATCATGACTTAACACTCACTTTTAATCCAATAAGACATAAAAGCTAAAGAACAACACTAAATATAATATAAAAAATAGCATTAAAATAATAAGATGTGGGGCTATTATTTCTATTATTATTTTTATTTTTGGATATATTTTATTTAGTTCAGTCATGACTTAACACTCACTTTTCTTCTTTATCTTCTACCCAAAATTTTTTCAAATTATTAAACGCTGTATTGCATTTATTATCAATAATCCTAAGCCTATCTCTAATATCTTGGACCTGAAAAGTCAAAGGCATAGAATTCCATATAAGCTCTTCTTCAAGCTCTTTTTTTTCTCGTTTTCTCATTTGATACATATATATATTATTTTCTTCAAATTCACGTTTAAAACGAGAAAAAACAAAATACACATAAATTATTGTTATTTGTACAATTAATGCGCAAATAATATTAATGGTAACTCCGTATTTTTCAAAAAATTCGATCATGATTTAACACTCACTTTTAATCCCTTAGCCGTCAATTCATCAACCAGAGACAACAACAAGACTTGCTCCCCCTCAACCTTCAAATACAATGCCTTTTCTTCTTCTTGTTCTACATCCTCTGGCGTAATAGGCTCCCATTCCGGCAACTCATAACCCCACTCATGCAATTCTACCGCATCCCACTCATTCGCCAATAGATCATCGTCATGTTCCCCATAGTTCGTGTTAGCCTGTAACACAATCTGTCTGTAAGTCTCT
>Ga0208542_1000092_pt1 | contig 35341 bp, 48 predicted proteins | sample DEB08_DNA_3_FD_185495 | JGI IMG/M metagenome (GOLD analysis project Ga0208542, IMG submission 185495) | Aqueous microbial communities from the Delaware River and Bay under freshwater to marine salinity gradient to study organic matter... | ecosystem: Environmental > Aquatic > Marine > Coastal ... | reverse complement strand
ACGATCTCTGTCGCCGATCGAGCTGACATATTGTCGGGCGGCAGACTGTCATCGAGCATGATCTTTTTGATGTTCATGCGAAGGTCTTGGATGACGACCTGGCTTAGTTGAAGATCCCCGGAGCGGATGAGGGGTTGCAGGGAGGGGCCCTGCGGCCCGCCGTTGCGGCTGACCGGGATGATTGCCCCAGGGACAATGCGGATCGTCTGCGGGTTCAAGACGCCATCATCAATCGCGGTGTAAACGCCGGCGATATTGATGGATGCGTTTTTGAGTAGCAGCTCGAGCGTCTTGTTCAATGTCTTGATGTCAGGCAGTGCTGAGATGACGGGGCCTCGGCCCATGACCTCGCCGGCGATTTTCATAAAGCGGCTGACAATCCAGGGGCTGCGCTTGAGCTTTCGCTCGACAATGATGTCGGCTTCGTCGTTCGCGGCCTTGTGCCAAACGTAATATCGCCACTGCTGATCGACAATATCGTACACCGTGCCCTCTTGCAAATTGATTGGCTCTGTCGGCTTGTCCTCGAGGAGCTTCTCGAGAGCTTCGTTTAGCTGGGCATCAGGCCAGGTGCGCTTGATGTTTTCCGGCGGCGTCTTGATCTTACGATAGACGTTCTGCACCTCGCCATCCGGCCCTTCTTCCAAAGCCAAGAGGAACGAAGGGATCGGCGTAAAGCGGATCTTGTTCTGGCTATCGCCCGGCTGCACCATCATCGCAGCGGTGCCGACACAGAGATCCATAAGGAACTCGCCCATCGCCAGGTCGAAATTTGTCTGGCGCAGCAGCGCAAAGAAACGCTTGTTGTAAACCTGGAGGGCTTGGCGCACCTCGTCCATTCGATCGTCTGGGATGTCGGTGCCCGGCTGCAGATCCATCCACTTCTTGTCGGGAGGGAATAGGCCAGACTGCATGCGGTTGGCGAACCGCTGCGTGGCGTGGACGGCTGTCGAATCGAAGACGTTGTTGCCCTTCGATTTGCCTCGAGTGCCGCTGTCCCAGCTGCCATCGTACAGGTTGCGCTGCGGCAGGGCGTACTCATACGCGGTCTCGTAGAGAACGCGCCATTCTTCCTTGCGGTTCCAGGCTGCGCTTGCCCGCTTGTGGAGCTGCGTGGGTGTCAGTGCCGCCATTACTTTTTCCCGCCTTGGGGTTTCGGTTTCGGCTTATCCTTGCGTTGCTTGGGGTGCCGCTTGAATTCTTCGCTCATTGTTGACGGCCTGGTCCCAATGTAGTCTGCAACGCAGCCTGGCCGGTATTTTGCGCCACGCCAAGAGGCGAGCCGCTCAACAGTGGCCGGCCACGCCGGCGAGCTTGAGCTGACGCTGCCGCTTGCTGCTGCGAACGACTTACTCGTTCTGGAGCTGCCGGCTCTGGAGCCGGGGGCGGCGGAGGTGGGGGCGGAGGTGAGGGTCTCGAAATAATGCCACCCATGTCAGGCCTCCCTTCGTTGGTTCGGGGTTCTAACGGTTGGGCTTGTGCCCAGGGTTGTGTTTTGCGGAACGCCGAGCTGCGGATCGAGGCGGGCTTGAAAGATCAGCTGCCGGTTGCCGGCGCTGGTGCGAGATCTGCGCCGTGCGGCAATCTCTTGTTGTTTCTGGCGCTCTTGGCGCTCGAGGCGGGCCTCTTGCTCTTGCTGCTTTTTAACAAGCTCTGGGTCAGGGCCCGGAGGGGGAGGTGGTGATTTCGGTGTGCTAAAAATTCCGGCCATTGAACAACCTTGCATACATTGAATAATCGGCACCCTCGGGCCCAAAGGCCTTGAGAACACCCTCTTTCTGAAAGTACAGAGATCGGATCCATTTGTCAGCGCGATCGTTGCCCGTGTGGACAGTGGCCTGGAGGCGAACAAGTTGGAGCTCTGCCACCATTATGTTAATCCAGCGGAAAGTTGCCCTGTGAAATGTGTAGCGATGATGTCCCAGGGACATATCCGGCACCATCCACATCTCTGCCACGCCCGGCCACATCGAGATTATCCCGAACGAGCAGACAGGTTTCCCGTTCGCAACGCCGGTATATGTGTGTCCGATCTGCGCGTAGCCATCGAGAACGGCCTGATAGTTGGGGATATGCTGGAGGTAGCCCCGCTCCCATCGATCCAGGCGCATCATCGACACATGAATGCCTGAGAACGGCACGAGGTGCCGATCGCCCGTCAGCCCGAGCCGCTGGTTCAGCGCCGGCACATCGCTCAAGTCCATAGGTCGAAGTCCATCTTGGCTACTGCCGGGGCTCCATTTCCAGCCGATTTTCGCCGCGTCATATGCCGGTGCTCCCCACCGCCCAGGACAAGATAGCCGTAGGCGTCACCAACGTGTGAATGCTCGTTCTTGTTCGGCACATCGCGGAACCTTTCCTGGCCAGCCCCCATCGCCACCCGGCTGAAATGATAGCCGCCGGCGAGAGCTTTGCGAATTCTGGTGCAACGCTTGTCCACGAGAAGGCCCGGCAGCTTATCGATGAACCGGATCATCGGTGCGGCCATCGCTTCGCGGCGCGTCTTCCAATCGTTTGTGTGTGTCGGCCTGGCCATTAGGCCCATTGTCTTGAGATGGTCGAAGGCCGTGACCTCATAGATCTGATCGCGCTGCTGACCAGCTGGATCTCCCCAGATCATCGGAGCCGCTTTCGGAAACAGCGTTTCAACCTCGGCCTTCAGCTGATTGCCAAACCTCTCGAGGCCCATATCAAACGTCACGAGCTCGTGAATAATCCGCCACTGCCCAGATCCCGATCGCTGACCGAACACCGCCGCCGGCGTCAAACCAAAGTCCAACCCGATCTGCAGGGGCAGGGCCGGGTCATACTCGAGACCATCGATCGACATAAGATCGTCGTCATATTCCGGCGTGATCGGCTTGCCTTCTTGGACATATGTGTATTCGCCTTTCGCGTAGCAGCGGATCCAATCCAGGCTTTTGCCGCCCACGAGCTGGTCGTAATAACCGCCAGGCAAATTGTTGAGGTTCTCGGCGTTTGGGTTCGTCATCCACCATCTGCCGGCGCTCTGAATAAACCCGTTAAACTCAGGATCCGCCGGCAGCTCCGAGCTCTCGACCTCAAGGACGCCGCTGGGCTGTCTGAAAAATTTCCATGAGAATTCGCCGCCGGGGCTCTCCCCGCCTTCCGCCAGACGCCACCACCAATGATCGTCGTCCATCGGGTTCGTATCCATCCAGATCCCGCGCCAGGTCGGCCCGCCATCAGACTGCACAGGATATCGCCCAACTCGGTGCGTCAGGCCGTCAACGATCGCCTTGGGAAGCTCTCGAGCCTCGTTGATCCAAGCCCCCGTCAGCTCCAACGACAAGAGCTTCCGAACATCCTTGGGCTGATCAAGGGCCAGAAATATGACCTCGCAGTCCACCCCAGCTGCCCCGTCCCTGGTCGGCAACTTAATATGATGCGTGATTGGCGGCGACCAATGCATCCGCCCCCAAACATTCTCCGGGAACAGCTCCGCCCAGGTCTTGAGCGTTGTCGTCCTCAACATCGGGTAACTGTTCCGAACCACCGCAAACCGGCTGTAGCGGATCCCGTCCCTCGGGCTCGGACTTTGCTTCACCGCCCGCAGCATGATCTCCGCCGCGCAAGCGTAGCTCTTCCCCGAACCAACAGGCCCCATAAGGCCCCTGACAAAATTATCCGCCGCTAAAAAATTCCAAACCGTGCGAGCTTTGGAAAAATCCAGATCAAGGCTCGCCATCTCCTTCCCGTTCGATGTCGGCTGTTTCGCCATCCTTCGTCACCTCCTCATACTGCGCGTCAATAACGTCCGGGCCGACCATCTTAATCCCCACAACAGAAGGCGCGTTTGGTTGCTTATCCGCTTCATCCAACAAACCAGACGCCTTCGCCAGTACCTGTAAGACACGGACCTTGTCATGCAACTCAATTTCCGTTGTAACAGACCGGGCCCCGTCCTTGTCGGTCCTGACCGTGCTCTTAACCTTCTTAATCGCTCGTAAGGCCGCATCATCAATCTCCTCCGATGGCAAAATCTGAAGATTGCCCTCCGCGTCCCAGCGAACAACATCCGTCAAATTAGCGAAGCCGATGCTCATCAGCTCCGCCGCCACTGCTTCCTTGTTTTGCTGGAGAACCTGAGACCGGCCTTTCAGCCGGTTCTCAAGCTGGCGGATCCCGCCAAACCTCTTGATCGGGTTGTACGCCCGAGCCTCCTCAGACTTTTCCGCCATCGGCCATCCTTTTTTCTGCATGGTGTCGATGATGACACTTAGCACAAAGCCAGCGCACATCTAACGGCTTGCTGTAGTCATCATGGTGAGCGTGAACATTCTCCGCCGTCCCGCACCCCTCACAGCAACCCCTCACAAGCCGACCGTCCCGTATCGCGTTGCTGACGAGATAATGCGCCTTGTATCTCTCAGGATGCCGCTTTTTCCACTTGGCAGAATTTTCGCCAGAGATCTGGCGACGGCGCAAGTCTTCGCGATATCTGCGCCTATCATACTCTCGAACACTATCGTTTTCCCTCCTATGAAGGCGAACATCCCTCTTCACACAATCCTTGCACTTGTTGAGATGCCCGTCCTTCATTGCCTTGTGACGGTAAAAATCCGATAATGGTTTTTCATCGCCACACTTAAAACAAACCTTCATCGCCTTAACTCCAGATTTCAGATGAAATCCATTCTATAGGGGCTAAGGCCTATTTAAAAGGGATTTCGTCATTAAGATTCTGCTGCGGCTGATACCCGTCAGCCTTCGCCCGATTATGCGGCGATTGGCTCTGATCCGCAGCCCTCTGCCTCTGAGACCCGCCGACATCATCACGCGGCTTCGCAGGGAATGCCTTGGCCCGGACTTGCAACCCATACTGATCCGAATACTCAGGGACCGGCAGCGAATCAAACGTTAGGTCGAAACCACCCTTATCATTCGAGAACGCACTGCCAATCTTGTGCCAGTAAACCTTCCCATCCTTACGAGGCCGCGCCACGCACAAATCAAACCTATCAGACATCAATTTTTCCTCTCAGTTATTAATTCCACCGCAAGAGCAACATACCCCGCAGCATCCACATAATGATCCGCATGACGCCGATCACCATCCACAATGCGCCCAATCTTCATCTGGGCCAACATCAAACACACTTGCCAAGGCCGGATCTCCGTCTTCGCAACCATGCTCCACATATCAGCAACATTCTGAAACGATTCGTGAGGATCGCCATGCGTATCCTCTCGATCGTTACAAACCGCGCCGATCGCAGCCTCCAAACACTCAAGCCTGTTCACATTCAACCTCCAATATCGCCAAGCCAAACATCTCCAATATCTGCGGAACAACAGCATTCCCTAACGCTCGATTTCTGTCCACCCGACCGGGAACCCCATCAGCCATTCGAGCCACTCCGGGTTCAGACGCCCATCGCCACCCTCCCCCAGGCCATAAACAATCTGCGCCTCCAGCCCGTTGTACCGCGTCGAATTCCGATAACCGTTCCTCAACGCTCGGGCCCGAAACCTCTCCGGGTCTTCCGCCGGCTTGTTCGTCGAAGTCGGCGTTTGCAACAACAAAAACTCGCCGTCGCCAGTGCGGGGCATCAACGGATACAGCTCCAAGTACAACCGGCCATGCAACGTACCCCGCACTCGCCAAGTCAGCGCACACCTCCTCGAGCGCCATCTCGAGGAAGCCAAAAACATTCTCAACAACAACCCAACGCGGCCTCTCGGCAACCACGATCCGATACATCTCAGGCCAGAGCCAACGGTCATCCGCCATCCCGTCCCGGTCTCCGGCTGTGGAAAAAGGCTGGCATGGGGGCCCTCCGCAAATAACATCAACTGATCCGACCTCTCCGCCACGATAATCCCTCACATCGCCAAAAACAGGAACACCAGGAAAGTTCTTTTGCAATACCGCACGGCAAAAACTATCCACCTCAACAAACCCAGCCGGCTGAAACAACGGAGAAGCCAAGGTCAAACCGTAGCTCATCCCGCCAATGCCAGCAAATAAATCCAAAATACGCAAGGTCATCGCGAAGCTCCACGATCCGCACTAGGGGCCGGGAAAGTGGGAAATATTTTTGTGAGACCCCCCCTACGCACGAGGCCCCCACCCCCCCCCAAAGGCGCACTTTTTGCGCCCCGGCTGGCGACCGACAAGCCTCGGGCCGCGCCGGCATTTTCATCCGCGATCCGCAGCGCCAGGCCACCCCCTCCTCGTGTCAATTTTCCATACGGTCGTTTGGTCATTTGACACTGATCCCGGCATCGCCCAGGTGCTGCGGCGCTGGTGCTGCCCGTGCTCTTCGTTCAGCCAGGATCGATGCCGCTCGATCGAGGATCTGATCCGCTGACATGCCGGCCGTCAACAGGTCGAGAGCCGCGCCGATCGCTCTCGGGTTCGCCAGCCGCAGCTGCCCGTGGCTCTGCTGCGCCATTTGCGTGTACCGCATCGCGACCCTTTGCGCCTCTCTTTCCATTTCAGCTAGTTCCTTTCCCCCCTCTTGCCGATCGTGATTACTCTCGAGCATTTCGCCATCTGCCCCGATTGATTTTAAGGCCCGCTGAGCGCCCTTCTCTTCTTTTCCGGTGTCCTGGGCCCTGAAATCGACAGAAGGCCCCTCCTCGAGCTTCTGAGAGCCTTCTAGGGCGTCTTCATGGTTCATATCGGCGATCAATCTGTCAGTCTCGAGCGATTCGTCAAACATGACGCGATAGACGTTGCCCATCACATGCCGCCATTTCGGATGGCTGCGATGCCGGCTGACGATTTGGATATGCCCTCGGGCCTTGAGCTTTCGCATTGCCTTCTGGAACGTGTGATCGCTGAGACCTGACCTCTCGAAGATCGTCTTGCGGTTTGGCCAGGCGAACCCTTGGTTGTTGGCATAGCAGCAGATGACCGCCAGCACTCTGAGCTGACCTGGCGTGATCTTCAAATCCATAACGGCAGCTGTTGGGATCCGAGCGAACCAGCTCGGCAGCTTATCGAGCCCTCCGAAATCCGGACGTCCATCGTCAGCCTTCACGGTTTCCCTGCCTTGATCTTTTCCAGGTTGAGCTTTTCGATCTTCCGTTCGATCGCCGCTTTCATCATTGCCCGTTCGTTTCGCCATCTGATTTCCTCTTCGAGTTCTTGCCATGCCGGCCACCATTTCGAGTTAGCCGGCCACCTGTCCAGCACCTCGGCGACGATATCGCCTGGGAACTGTTCGAGCCGTTCAGCGTATGCCGAGACCATGAGCTCAAGATCGACCTGGTCTTCCGCTCGCCGTTTGGTCAGGACGAGGAGCTTTGTGATTGCCTGTGCCATCTCGCTGCGATCCATCGGGATTGATGCCTTTGCGATGATGTCCCGAGCTGTCACGAGATCTTCCATCGACTGTTCGCCGGGCAAGATGAACCTGACGACATCGAAATCAGCATTTGTCACCTCGTCGATCGAAGACGCGATTGACTGCGGCAGCGACTGACGCACGATCTGATCGACCTGGTGCCGCGTTGCCTTGTCCGGGATTGCGAGCTGTTTGGTTTCGGTCATACGAGCCCTCCATGAGCTTTGTGAATGATCTCTCCTGGAGCATGAAGTCCAGGTCGGCTCTCCAGCCGTTGTCGTTATCGCCGTGCATCCAGGTTGCCGCTTCGAGCTTTGCAAGGGCTGCATGCCATCCATCGATGCCGCCGGCGTCTTTCAGCCGGGCCTTGATTTTCGATCGGCGTGTCGAGGTGATCTTTTGCGCTTTCGGGAGACCGACACGAGCTGCAATTTCGTTGTATGCCGAAACAGCCATCCGGGTCTCATCGGAGATTGTCGGAATCGCAGATTCTGACAATGGAGATATTACGTCAGTAATATCTACATAACTACTATATGGGTATGGGTATGGGGGTTGACGTTCCGTTGCCCCTCCCGTTGCCTCGGTCGTTGGTACGGTCGTTGATGTTGTTTTCTTTCTTTTCAATGCACTAGCCTTTCCGGCTTGCGATTGCTGGTTTCGTTTTTCCTCGACCCAAAAGCGTTCCTTCAGGAGCCGTTTTTGTGTGAGTTGCCCGTTTTTTTCGTCGAAGAATTCCAAGATCGATGTCTTTAGCTTTGCCCATTTCTTGGGTCCAACGCCGACCATCTGAGCAAGCTTTTTATCGTCTGCCGGCAAGTTGCAATCCTTCGATCGCCAGGCGCACATGAGCAATATCAGATATGCCCCGTGCTCCTCTAATGACAGGTGCCTGGTGTCGCCGAGATAGGCGTCAGTCCACAGCGGCATGTTCGGGAATTGTGCCATCGCTCAGATCTCCCAGATCATACTTGATGAGGAGCTGATGGCAGTGGCCATGATGCACCCAGTGACCAGAAGCCAATGGGACGACATCAGGCCCGACCAGGCCGACCTCATCACAAATGAAACATCTCTCTCGAGCATCGACCGCTTCAATCCTGGCCGATCTTTTCGAGCGCCGCATTCAGCTGCCCCCACCTGTCGTTCAGCTCGCGGATCTCGGTGAAGTACGAGCCGCCCCACGTATGCCCAACGGTGTCATCATTGTGCAGTATGGTCAGCCGTTTCGAGATCCTTTCCATTTCTGTGTGGATCTCCTCGAGCGTCATTTCTTCAATTGGTTTTGTCATATCATGTCCTCCCATTGAATTCTATCTCAGCCCGCCGGGCGCAATCCGGGCAAGCATCCTCACCGCCGATCTTCTCACGCTGTCCTACAGCCTCGAAAATCAATTCGCTGTCCAAGTACCGGCCCCGTTCGAAAATGATGTCCTTATATACAACCGGCCTCTTAATCATGCCTGTCCCGCCGCACCTCTCACAGACCACGCCGCCGGCCCCAGTGCGCCAGAAGAGCTGCCTCGGCCCGATGGTTGTCCTTCTTTCGCTGCCACTGGTGAGCTGCGTCAGGGAACAGCTCCGTTGCCACCTGGATGGATTGCTCTTTCCGTAACCGCGTAGCCTTGGCCTTCGTCAGGCCTTTCTCTGCGGAGCTTCGCGGTGGCTGCAGCCCGACCTCTCGCTTCCACTGCGCTGGCCTTACCCTCGAGATTGGAATGCCTCGAGCCTGGACAGCTCCGATGATCGTGCCAAACGCTTGGCCATACCGAAAGGTCGTCGCTACGCCTTGGCCAGGGAACGCCTGGCTCTCTTCTAAGACGACAGCCGCGACAGCCCATTGCGTCATCAGATCCGCAACCTCGAGCCCGTCGATCTCATTGTCGATCGTAGGCAAATCGATAGCCAGGAGCCCAGCCTCAGTAAAGGCCGCGAGCCCCCCTGTGATGCCAGGATCGATGCCGGCGATGACCCTCATTGATGACCGGCCGCTTCAACAAGCCGGGCGATCCGAGCGTCTTGCATCGGCTTGCCCCCCTTGTCCTCGAGCCAGGCCCAAACGGCCTCCTCGACCATCGAGGTTATTGTCCTGCCGGCGATCGCGCCGTGCAGCTTTAGAGCCTTCTCGAGCTCTGGGGAGAAATACATGGTGGTCCGTTTCTTCGACATAGTGCGTCAGCTCCACAAAGGGTTCCAGGTGCAAGTGTTGACATATTGACATATTGGCGTTATGTCTCAACCGATACAGCGACTGAACGACAACAGAACAGCAACAGGACAGTCGAAACGGCCTAATGAAATGACCGAAAAACAGGAGACCAAAATGGAAACCATGACCACTACCCACAAGATCAACGTCAACCGTGGCAAGCGCCGCATTTGCCTCGACAACAAACGCTTGTCCGACTACGGGTTTGCCGGGGGCACCATCTATCGCCTGACGAAACACGCCAACCGCCTGGAGCTCGACGCTCGCACGATCGCAGCTGTCGATGACGAGCCGCAAGAGCTCCGTATGGTCAGCGCCCGCCCAAACGGCCAGGCCAACATTTATTTCACCGGCGCGATCGTCAACGAGGTGTTCCCGAACGCCACGCATGTCGAAGTGACCTGGTCGAAGCAGCGCCTGACGATCCGCTCAATAGTTGACGCCAGCTGATCATAGAGTGTACAAAAGATGCCCCGGCGATGACCGCCGGGAATTGGGAGAAAGATAATGCAAAAGTTTATAGCCTACCGCCGCGTTTCCACCCGAGAGCAAGGGGCTTCTGGCCTCGGGCTCGAAGGGCAGAGTGAGGCGATCGACCGCGCCGTTTCTTTTGAGGGTGGCGAGATCCTCGAGACCTTCACCGACATTGAAAGCGGCAAGAACAACGACCGGCCCGAGCTCGGCGCTGCCATTATTGCAGCCCGCGCCGCCGGCGCAACGCTCGTGGTCGCCAAGCTCGACCGCCTCTCTCGCGATGCTGCCTATCTCCTGGCGCTGCAGTCCACTGGGCTGGAGCTCCTGGTCGCCGACAGCCCGCAGATGGGCCCTCTCGAGTATGGCATCAAAGCCGTGTTCGCCGAGCAAGAACGCCGGCAGATCTCTGAGCGCACCAGAGCTGCCCTACAGGCCGCAAAGGCCCGTGGGGTGACCTTGGGTAGCCCAGACATCAAGAAGGCCTCTCAGGCCGGCTTAAAAGCCCGTCAGGAGCAAGCCAAAGCACATGCCCAGGCCATCATCCCGGTGATCGAACAGATCCAGGCCCTCGGCATCACCTCTCTTCGCGGCATCGCCCGCGAATTGAATCAGCGGAAAAACGCTGAGACCTCACGCGGCGGCAGCTGGTCGGCGCAACAGGTCAAGAACGTGATGGCGCTCGCAGCATGAGCGACCATCGCACCGACAGGATAGTGCGCGAGCTCCACCGGCTCGCCACTACCACCAACCCAAACGTGCGGAACGTCAATAAACGGATCAGGCAGCTGATCCGCGATCTGCATACACACCGCGAGCTGTCACAGGAGGTCGAATGCAAATCGCAAAGCTCATTCTCGGATCAGTTCTTGTTGCCGTTGCTATATACGGTTCCATCCTCTTAACGCTAATCATGGGAGAAATTTTTAATGGCTAAATTTTCCAAGACCGGCTTCGAGTCCGGTGCCTCAGACCTGGGGGCGATCGTGCCCGTGGGCGGGCAATACCTTCGTCCGTTCGGGAACACGCCGAACGACATCCTTAAACGTCACCGCGCAGCCCTTGAAGGCGTGGATCTCTTCCCGACCTCCCGCATCATGGACGCCGGCAATCGGTTCGAGGATGCCATCCGCCAATGGTTTGAGGATGAGTTTAGCTGTGTCGTCGATATCCCGACCAAAGGCTACCGAGCTGACAGCTGCAATCTCGTGGCGTCCCTCGATGGCGTCATCCCTCACGAGGTCACCGTCACCGATTGGCGCGGGAAGACCTGGGAGCTCGAGGGGCCGGGCGTGATCGACTTCAAGTCGCCGACCTATGCCCCGGAGGATCCTGACGCGAAGCACTACATGCTGCAGATGCAGGGCCAGATGCTTTGCACTGGCTATCCCTGGGCGATCCTGGCCCAGCTCGATCGGGCGTCATGCAACTGGACGATCTCAGTGTTTGAGGCGCACGAGGGTGTGCAGTATGCCATCAAGAAAGCCGTCGATGAATTTTGGGAGCACATGGCGAACGAATCGGACTACCCGCCAATCGACGCCAGCGAAGCCAGCGCAATAGTGCCAGGCAATCGACGCGCCGAGGCCCATGACCTGACCGAGGGGCCTGATGACCTGTTCTCGGAGGAAGACCGGCAGAAGCTCAAGAGCCTGGCCGAGATCATCAACCAGGCGAAGACCGACCAGGCCAACGCCAAAGAGATTGAAGAGGGTGCCAAGAAAGGCATCATGGATATCATGGGCGGAGCCGAGAAGGTGAAGTTGCAGGGGTTCAACATCAACTGGACGACCACCGAGTATAAGCCGCAGCCCGAGAAGGTGACACCGGCAAAAGACGGGTACACCACCCGCCGGTTTAGCGTGAAGGAGACCAAGGCATGACGACCATTGATCTTAGGCACGAGCTCGACCAGCGCGGGCTCTCTCTTTTCCCTGCGCCGTTTATTCGCGGCGGAGGGTATGCCCTGGGCAAGCCCGAGGCGGAAGGAAAATTTCACATCATTGCGATCGAAGTAACACTTGAAGAGATCGCAGCATTTTTAAAGGAAGAATTCTATGAGGGATAACCAACTGACAAAGCTTGACGCCAAAGAGGCCGGCGCAGTCCTCGAGGCTGTCGTCATCGAAGGCGACCTGGCACACCTCTCACCGGAGGAGCGTGTCGGGTATTACAAACAGGTCTGCAATTCTGTTGGCCTCAACCCGATGACTAGGCCGTTTGATTACATCAAGCTCAATGGCAAGCTCACCCTGTACGCCAAACGAGATGCCGCTGATCAGCTGCGGCAGATCCACGGGGTCAGCGTCAAGATCATCAGCAAAGAAGAGGTCGATGGCCTCCTGATCGTGCATGTCGCAGCCGAGGACAAAAACGGACGGCGAGATGAGGATCTCGGAGCTGTGTCGATCGCTGGGTTGAAAGGCGAGGCTCGAGCCAACGCGATGGCCAAGGCAATGACCAAGGCCAAGCGACGGGTCACGCTGTCGATCTGCGGGCTGGGCTGGCTCGACGAGACCGAGGTGGAATCGGTCGCCGCAGCTGAGAAGCCAAAGATGGATCTCGACGAGCTGTTCCCCTCAGAAGAGGCCCAGCCAGAGCCGGCGAAACCCGAGCCTAAGACCATCGATCTTGATCCGATCGAGGCTGACGAGCCACCAGCTGCGGAGCCTGTCATGTCAGAGCCGGTGCCCATGTACCTGGGCGACGAGACCTACCTGATCGACACGCCTCGCCAATGGTACGAGGAGATGGTCAAGCAGCTCAACTCTCTAGCCGACAATGATGAGCTCGGATCCCCTCGCAAGCGCATGACGATGCTTAAAGAACTCGAGCAAGCGAACGAGGAAGGCCTGGGCCTGATCCCGGAGGCCGGTAAGGAGAAGCTCTTGGACATCCGCAAGGAGCTTAACCGCCGGTTGGGCGCAAAAGCAAAGAAAGCAAAGAAGGAGACTGAGTGATGGCGCACATCTGCAAGGAATGCGGCCAAGAAATCAACGCGCCGTCGCGCATGGGCCTCTCGAAGCGGCAGAAGGAATGCCTCGATGCCATCGAGCTGTTCATCAGTCGCCATGATTATTCGCCCACCTTCGCCGAGCTGGCGGAGGTAATGGGCACGGCCAAGAGCAATGTGCATGGCATCATCAACAGGCTCGCCGATCGCGGCTGGGTTCGGTACATACCGAGCCAGAGCCGATCCCTTATGATTATCGGAAAGGATGAATAATGACCGTCGAAGAAATGAACCGCGTGGCCAGAGCAATCTGGCTCGCGGATGGTGAAGGCAATTGGGAAAAAGACAAAGAAAAATATCGTCGCATGGCGAAGGCCGCAATTAAGGAGATCAGATCTGGGAGGACGAAATGACTAACAAGATATCCGCCGACTACATTGACCAGTTGGAACGCGACATCAAAGAACGAGATAGCCGCATTGCTACGCTTGAGAAGTATGCTGTTAAGTTGGAAGCGAAGATATCTGACACCGACACCAAGATTGAGGCCGCCAAAGAAGCCCTCGCCAAGTTAGAGCGCAACGCTGACGGCGCAGATGCCGACGTCTAAACCCTCGACAAACTCGGCTTGGTGGTTTGAAAAATGACCGCTGAACCGAGCGCGTGTGATAGGTCATTTTTTTGGTCTCATTGCACGATCACCGAACCACCACAAAACCGCCGTGGATGTCATGTAGATAACTGATTGGAGAATGTACTCTTGCTGCGCCAAGTCCATGCTCGTCGCGTATATGTACCACGTCAGGGCTATTAGCCCCATTGTCAGGACAGGGCGAACAAGGCGAAGGATAGCAGCCACCCAAGGGTAACTAACACCAGCAGACATATCGTGACGATACGACGAAGCCCTCTGTTTTCCAGCCTGTTCCTCCATGACGATCTCACGCTCAACCTCCAATTCTTCTGACCTCAAATCGTGCTGCAGACGGGTCATGTCCATTGTACGTTTGTGGTCGTTGTTGCTTTTCTTTTCTTCCATCCAGAAGTCAGCAAAGCTGAACACCTTCCCCAGCACCGAGCCAAGTATGCCCGTAGCCCCACCTGTAAGCACTGAAAGTAAAAATTCCATTACCACTGCCTCTTTTTGCCCATGTCAATATGGACGAATGTATTGTATCTCATGCCGAAACCACGGAAACCGGCCTTCTCTGCACAACGATGGATCAATTCTTTGTCCCGTCCTTGCAGCTTGATGTCAAAGGCGCTGGGTCCGTTTGATCCTCTGAGAGTATGGCTTGATAACGGCGCACCCCCCACACGGGCATTGTGGTATGCTGACCGATATGCGGAAGATACTGAGACAGGACCGCCAATAAGGGACCGAAACATATCCAGAGCATCAAGTGCTTCAATGTTGACAGCGATCTCACCTGTGCCCTTATCCGCTATTTCGACAGGTTTAAAGTGGACGCAAGGCCATGCGCTCTCCGGCATATCGTTCCAATGTGCAAATACTAGGATCATTTTTTCTTAGTCATTTTTATGGGCTTGCCTGTTTTTTTGCTGGATTTTTTTGCAGCAGCCATTCCTTTAGGCCCATAATTGTAACTTTTTTTTCCGACTTTTGGCATTGATTTTCTCCTTTATTTCGGGTGGGTGCCATTGTGCATTCTGTACATTCTATCAGACGCCTCGCGCAGATAAGTTAATTCTTTCTTAATTTCTGCAATTTCGCGTGACTGTTTGTTGAGATTGGTTGGAGATAGTATGCCGCCCAGCACACCTACCTGATGCTTGAAAACAGCTGACCCGCTTTCGATTGTGTCAAGCCTGTCATTGATCGTGTGCATCTCTTCTTGAATAGCTTTGAGGTCTTCGATCACCCGCGCAAGCTGCGATTTCACAACAGCAAAAGCCCCCGCTAGTGTTGCAACGATGCTTATAAACTGGACAAGTTCTCTGGTTCCCAGTTCCATTAGTCAGTTCACTTTTTCTTTTTTGCGGTTTTAGCTGCAGCTTTAAACGCTTTTGCCGTTGGTGCGCCTTTTGTTCCTGGCTTACGCATACTCTCTGGTTTTTTACCCGCTGCCTTTTGTGCTTTAATGCGTTTACGTTTAGCGTGAATGTTGTCGTACAAACCCGCCATCACCGTACCTTCGCCCTTTCAGCAGCGATTTGGTCTTCAATATTTTGCAGCCACGCCTTGCCTTCATCCGTCAACGCGGCTTCGCGTAAACGGCGTTGGGTGACTTGAATTTCAAGGACGGCGATCTTGGCTAATGTTTCCAGCTGTGGTTTTGCGGCTTCCCACGCTGCCTCGTCTGCGTCTCGCTGCGATTCTTCTTCAGGCGTGAAAGGCTTTAATCCATTTGGATATGCTTCAGATACAGGGACGGCTTTAAATCTTGCCATGTTATGCGTCCTTTATTCCGTAAAGTTTGAACACGCCACTAATGTTGCCGCTCGAAGACAACACTTGAATGCTGTCGTGAGCTTCAGCAGCGCGCCGACCCGCAGCAAAGAGGTTTTGGTTGATTGAGCTGGGATCGCCAGAGTCTGCAATAATTGCATGTCCTACGACGCGTGTAAAATGACTGGAACTTTGTGGACTATAAATCGTCGCTGAAAACGCAGAATAGCCATCAGTTGTAACATTACTTTGACCGTTGTTCGAAACTGTAGATGAATTGACTTCAATAGCTGTTGCATGCCCTAAACTACCTTGAACAGCAGTTGAGGCAGGATTTGCTAGCCAGTTAGTTGTATATGCGCCCGCACTCGACACCCATGTAGAACCGCCATCGGTGCTTAATCTTATCCACATAACGGTTGCATCTGTCGCAGGGATAATCCCTTCAGCGATCATTAAGTAATTTGTGTACGAGCCGCTAAACACTGCATCAAAATCAACAGATGCTGCACTAGATGCTGTCACAGACGATATAAACTCATATGCACCGCCTGCTGCATCTTGGAACGTAGGAGCCGCGCCAGCGCCGTTGCTGGTAAGTACTTGTGCGGCAGTACCCACAGCAACAGTTGTCGGATTACCGCTTGCATCCCATGTAATCAACTCACCGTCAGTGCCTACTCTAAGATCACTCACAGGAAGTCCTGCTGTTCCGCTAACCTTAAAGCCTGTTTCGATGTCTGGGACACCAGTACCTTTGCCCGTCAGCACAAGATCAGTGTTGGTCCCGGTTGCCGCCTCAATGGCGTCTGCTTTAATGGTACTCATAGTTTTGCCCTCTCAGCGGCAATTAGTGCGCGGTTATTTGCTAGCCACGTTTTACCTTCAGTGGTTAAAACAGCCTCCGCTAATCGACGCGGGGTTTCGAGGCGTTCTAGGCGGGTGATTTCTGCAAGCACGTCATTAATGGGTTGTGCCGCAATTACGGCAGCTTGTCTTGCGTCAAACTCAGCTTCTTCTTTAGGCGTGAAAGGTACACGCTCGCCATTTTTAACATGAAAACGTGCCATCATTTTACCCCATATAAGCGCATTTTACCGGAACCGAAGTTGCCAACACGTAAAGAAAAACGGATAGCATCAACGGCTGATGTGGTATCATCCCAGACGCCACCAAAGTGCGTGACCATACCTTCACCCAAATTGGGTCTAAACATACCGCCCATTTGCAAATGGACGATTAACCGATCAGACGCAGAGGAAGGGTCAATGATCCAACAGCGAAAGTGTGCTTGATGGAAACTACCGGCATTACTGCCACTATTGCCAAACTCGAAATATGATGTAGCTGTTGATGATGCTAGGTTTGAAACATAATAATCAGCACCTTGCACTGACCCTTGGTAGTTTGTACTTTCATAAGTTGAACCACCGTCTGTTGAAACTTCCAGCCGTAACGTGTCTTGGTTGCTTGCGGCAAGGTCAGACCTGATAAAGCCTTCAACCATGTAAACGTCATAATCACTGTTCAATCCAGTAAATACAGATGTTGCATCTGTTGAAAACGTATTTGTAGCCAACAAGGTCGAGGCACCACCCGCAGGAGCGTCTTGAAATGTCGGAGCCGCACCCGCTCCGTTCGACGTGAGAAGTTGTGTAGCCGTTCCAGCAGCAACCGTAGTAGGGTTGCCAGAAGCGTCCCATGTAATTAACTCACCATCAGTGCCAGTTTGTAATGCACTAACAGGAACACCTACAGTTCCGTTTACTTTAAAACCGGACTCTAAGTTAGGGACACCCGTCCCGTTGCCTTGCAGCGTCAAGTCGCCGTTGGTCGTCTTGGCCTGTACTGTATCTACATCAAGCTGGCTCATGGACGTTGTCCTCTCTTAGTCTGTCGCGCCGTCATTACGTCAACAACTTCTTGTGGGATAGGTGTGCCGTTGACGGCAAACTCATATATGTCCTCGACCATGCGAGGCGTTATCGCTCTGTCGAGTTCTTCCATCTGCGAAATCCAATCACGCATGGGCTGATTGGCCGCCTTTTCCGCCCGAGCGGCATCAACAATCGCCTGTTCCTCTGGGCTTAGTTTTAAAATTTCGCCGTTTACTTGTTTGATGTCAGACATATTACTCACCAATAAAAAACGTGGACGTTGCCTTGCGCGGCAAATGTGTCGGCTCCGCTTGAGGAGGTGAAGCGGATACGGTCTAACTCACCACTTAGCTGTTTAAAGCCTTGTCCGAATAGCTGCTTGTTTGAGGGGCTGTACTTGCTGCCCCAACAACTAATGCACCAGGAGTTTCCGGTTACATGATGACAAATCCATGTCACGTTCAGATCGTCGCCCGAGTTCAAACCGTTTGGCTCCCCACAAGAAGCCGCAGCACTCCAAGCGTATGTTGTCGCGTCTCCGTTAGTCGAGTTGCCGTTGTATCCGCTAGTCTCAAAGCCCCCGCTGTCACCAATTTGGACGGCTGGACCCCACGCTGCACTATTGGCGGCAAAGTTAATAGCGGACAAAACAACAAAACGAGCGCCAGACGCAATGCCCGTAAATTCCGTAGAGGTCGAGTTTAGCACAATGCTTTGCTGGGTTAGTTCTGTGGGGCCAGTAGATAGCGTTTGAAATGTCGGCGCAGCACCCGCCCCATTGCTGGTGAGGACTTGTGAAGCGGTGCCAACAGCTACCGTTGTTGGGTTGCCGGAAGCATCCCAAGTAATCAATTCGCCGTCAGTACCCGATCGTAGTTCGCTAACAGGCAAACCAGCGGTCCCGCCTACTTTAAATCCACTCTCAAGATTAGGAACGCCCGTGCCACGCGCCTGTATCTCAAGGTCCGTGTTATCCGTGGCTGACGTAATTGTGTCTGCGCGTAATTCACTCATCAGATGATCACCAATGTTCCGGTTACAGTGAGGGTGACGCCGCTATCAACCGACAATGGCCCAGTGCAGCTTGCGTTCTCACCCGTTTCAATTTCCTCGTCTGCCGTCAGCGTTGCCGAGTTGACGCGGAAGATGTCTCCCGGTGCTGAGCCGACCGTGCCGTTGTTGCCACGAAACAGGCCACCGCCACCGCCGACGCCGAACTGCGTCCAGACCACCGAAGTCGTATCCAGTGTGCCGCCGTCATCGACCGTGCAAATGTAAGACGTGTCTTGATTTGTCGTGCCTTCTTCAACGAAGATTGCCGCCGAAACCAATTCGTCCCACGTATCCGCGTCGGCAGCGCGAGACCACGCCCCCGCGTCGGTAACGTAGACGCCGTTCTCCGCTGGTGCTGTCTGGTCTTTAACGAGGATGCGGCTGGCGCTGGTCAGAACACCGTCGATAGTCTGCTCGCCTGACAAAGTGATGTTCGCAGTTGTCGCCACCTTGACCGAGGCTTTCCAGTTACCCCCGTTGGAAGAAACCAGCGCGTCCACATAGGCTTTCACCGATTGCTGCGTCGGCACCCCGGTCGCGCTATTCGACGCCATGTTATCTTCGTCAAGGATGCCGGTGCCGGACAGTGTGCCATTCAGAACAGGGGCAGTAAGGGTTGGCAAAGTCAGCGTCTTGTTCGTCAGGGTTTCAGTCCCGGCCAGCGTGACAAACGAGCCATCAGACAGAGCCGTGTTAAATTGCGCCGTCGTGCCTGTGATTGTATTGCTGCCAAGCGCGATGCTTTTGTTCGTCAACGTGTCGCTTGAACTCGCGCTGATGCCGCTGATGTCGGACAGAACTTCCGACGGGGTGCGGAACTCGTAAGCAGTCTCTCCCGCATTTACGCGGAGCATTGATAAGGCTTCGCCGGTCAATGACGCTGGCGTGATAACAGAGCTGGTGGTTAGCGCGGTGCCATTACTATCAAAGACGATCGCCTTGTCTGCCTGGTTCGCCGGCGTGTCATCATACGGGAACTTGAGAGGGCCCAGGCCACCGGAGCTGACATCTCGGTTCGCAAAGGAATCGAGCTGCACAGATTTTCGGCTCAAGGTCTCGAGCTGCTGCAGAGAGATCGTGATCTGATCCAGCTCCGTATTGATCGATGCCGCCGTAAAATCCCCGGAGGTCGAATAGTCGGTGGTGCGCTCGATCGCCTGGTTTGATTCGATCGTGACAATGTTGCCGGATGTCGGCTCGTTGCCGCCGGTGAAGGTAATCAATCCTGTGCCGTCCGCGTTGAGGCTGACTGTGTAATGCGTGGTCCGCGTCTTTAGCGTCGAGGCGTCATAGACGGCCAGGTCGCCTTCATCGAGGATGGCAAAGGAAAAGGAATATGGGCCCGCAGATCCAACGCTGGTGTACTGCACCCGCCTCGTTACTGCATTGATAGGTATGTCTGCCATCTATCGGCTCCTTTCCGAATGTATAGCGCAGATCGTGTAATCTGTCATCATGGTACTTTGCCTGTCTTCTGGATGATCGCCTTCCGGCGGGACCACTTCGCCTGGAGGGAAGGATCCTCTCCGAACAAAGTATCGAGGGCCTGTTTCAGTCGGGCGTTCTTGATTGACCGCAGCATGCCGATCTTACCATCGGTGCCGTCCTCTTCGTTGTCGCCGATCGGCGCGTCCTGATAGTCAGGCTGCTGGATCCGCCAGGCCATCTCCTCGAGCATCGATCCAGCATTGATGCCGTTGTCGATCGTGTTCATCTCGATGATCATCCTGTTGTATTGTTCGGCGTTGAGCTTGATGCCGCGCTGCGTCTTCTTGGGCATTGGCACCCCAAGGCCCAGGCGCACCATCTCCTGATCGACTGCGTTATACTTGCTGTCGAGAACGCGGATCGGGCTGATGAAACACCAGAGACCGTTCTCACATTGGCGCATCTCTTCCCCGTACAGATTGAGCTTGCGCTCGACACTGCGAGAGAAAAACGGGTTGCGGCTTTTGGCTCTCTGCAGGGCTTCGTAGAAACCGCGCATCAATGGATTGGCATCGACCTGGTCGCCGCTCAACATTGGGCTCGAGGCCTTGGGATCCAGGGTGCGCTCGACCGTTGCTGTCAGAGAGCCGGTCGGGGCGAGAGGGATAGCCGAAATTGCCGCTGTGCCAAACTGTTTGGCCAAGAGCTCAAACGCTCTTTCAATCTTGTCTCGGCCTGTCTCGTACTCAGACCCAAAGATATCCGCAATCTGGAACATGCCCTGCAGCATCGGCAGCTCTTTGAGCACGTTATACATCGACAAGGGCCCCGCGATCGCGAGCTGCTCGAGAACAGAGGGGTCGTCTTCATACTGCGCGTATTGTGCGAAATCAGCCGCCATCGCCAGGACGCCCGCGATCGGCGCGAACCTCGAGTAATCATATGAGGTATATGTGCCGTCCTCATTCTTCACTGCGATCGAATAGGCCTGAAGTTTCTGCCGCCGCCATGCAGCTGCAGCTGTCTTGTCGCTGGGCTCTGCCCCGGTCAGGATGATATTGCCGTCATCAGCCCCGGTAGACGCCATCGCAAATGTGGCGAACAGACCCGTTCCCATTGTGATGCGAGCCAAAGCCATATCAGCTGACGCGCCGCCGGCTTTGAACTCTGACCAGAACCCGGAGCCGGGAATTAGGCCGAGAGGCGTTCGGCTTAGTGTCTCTTTGACGATGTTGGTCGGTGTCTTGTAGAAAGGCACAAACACCTTGATCAGCGGGTGCGACATAAACGCAGAGATCTTTTCGCCGACAGGCCCCAGCTTGCCTTGGAACGTCATGCGCTGCGCCATCTCCTGGGCTCTACGAACAGCCGTGGCATCCCGCCCGTTGAGAATAGCCGCGCCTTCTTTGGCCGCATCAGCTGGGTCCATGCCATTGGCGACGAGGCTCTCCATCCGGCGGGTGGCCTGGGCATAGATCTCCGCCTGGTATGCAATGCCCTTGGCGAATTCATCCTCGGCCAACAGGAGGCGGGATCCCATAAACCGGGTGACAACGCCGACAGCATCGACAGCGCCGGTCACGAGACCAGGCTCCCGATTCGGCATCAGATACTCCGAGCTGATCGCCCGGCGCTGTCGAGTATCCACCTTTGTCATCGCGCCAAAGGTTTCCTCTTCGTCTACCATTGCTCGAGCGGCAGCTCGGTACGCATCGCCGAGGCTATAGCGGAGAGACTGCAGCATCGCCATGCTCTCGCTCATATAGACCCGCTCTTCGCTTGTCATGCCCCGGAAGATGTTTGTCCGTATTGCGCCGATCACGCCGGCCAGGGCTCGCTCGGGCAACTGGAACATTCCAAAGATCAGGTTCGATGCTATGTTGACAGCATGCGTCACCGGGCTTGATAGAAACGCATTGATATAGAGCTCCGCCCAGACATCGAGACCTTTTTGTATCAGGCCTCGTGCCATCGTCTTGCGCTGCGTGTCTTTCGGCAAAGCCGTGTATGCCGCCCGCATGTCCTGGACGGTTTCTAGGCTGACGCCATAACGCTTCAACATATCGGGCAGATTGGACAGCCTCTCGATGTTTGCGAGGGCTCCCGTCTTGCCGGCATGCGACAGTACGGCCATCGATCGCCCAGCCTCGGCAGCTGCCGCGCCGGCATTCATTGTGACCCGCGCTGCGATCGGCAGCATTTGCAGAACCTCTTCATCGGTTCCGTTCATCATCACATCATCGAGCGCCGCAGATGTATGTTGGAAAACCCACAAGCTCTTGGCGAGGATCTCCGGGCTGATCTTGTCACCGATCTGCCGGCCAACGACATCGAGGAACGCTTGATCGAAACCGGCCTTGGTCGCCGCCTTCATTATGTCGTCGATCTTCATCGTGCCGCGCCGTGCGGCCTTGACCTCTTGCTCATACAGGATGTTGAGCGCGTCAACGTATCCCCGCGTCACATCATCGAGCGCAGCCGAGTTGCCGCCCCCGGTGGTCGAAATGTTGTCGCTGGCGAGAGAGCCGAGGTTCGGCTTGTAGATCGGCACTCGCTGATCCGCCGGCATGTTGTAGATCTGGCGGAAGCGGGCGGCGGTTGTCTCGTCTGCATCGACAATAACGATGCGATCTTTTGTGATATTGGCAGCTGCAGTCGGCGGGCCCGATGACATAGGCTTGGGGCCCTGATTAGCTGGCGCACTTTTGGCGAGCTTCTGAGCTGCGCCAATCAATCCTTTGCCCATCCCGGCAACCTGGACAGGCTTGTCTGCAGGGGCATCTTCGATCGGCATAGCATCCGGGCTGTCGAGGCCCAAGCTCTGAGCATCGGAAAGGATCTCAGGCTCCGGCTGTCCCTCGAGCGCCGGGTCAAAAGCCGGATCATCGATCGTGGCCGCAGCCGTGTCTTCGACAGCCACCTCCAGGCTAATCGACGGACCAGGTGTTAGTTCTTCTGCGTTCGGATCAGTTGCCATATTGACATACCATTGCTATATTTACGTCGAGGCCGGCGACAGCTGTCGGGACTACAAGACCGCAAGGTCTGTTCGTCCCAAGGCGTGGAGCTGGTCTCATTGTTCTTCCCCTTGCATCATCATCAGCCCGAACGGGAACGCGAAGTATGCGAGCCGCGCCGGGTTGTCGATCGGCTTGGTTGGGCGAAGCCTCGAGGTGAGGGCCTCCTTCTCGAGGTCGGTTGGGTTCTGTACCACCTGGCCCTTCTCATCGACGAACTCTTTCGTGTAGTCCTTGTGGCCGGTCTCGAGGTGTGTCTTGTCGGCCAGGCGAGCTTGCTCCATGTCCATACGAGGCAAACGCTCAAGGCCTGGAAACATATTCTCGTGCGGCTCGAGGCGGCGGCGCATGCGGTCCCACAGCATCCATTGGCTGGAGAAGATGCCCAGGCCATGCTTGAGAGCTTCTTGCTGGTTCTGCTTCAACGCGGCTTTGTATTGCTTGCCCATCATCTCGATCTGCGCCGGCTCTTTAATCCAATCTGTCTCGTAGAATCGGTCAGGCACGTTCGGGTTCTTTGAGCCATCGGCCATTCTAAATTTCGGGCTCGCCGTCTTCCCGACCTCGGAGAGAATCATTTCGCCGATCATGCCATCGGGGATGTCGTTCATGGTCTTCGCCCGGCGAGAGTTGCCGGCCTTTTTCATGCGAGCATTGAACAGGTCAATCGTGCGCTTCTGCCAGGCTAGGCGCTCTGCCGGCGTGGTGAGGATCTGGTCATGGAATAGCCGGGCCATGTGACGGTCGATCGCCGACACGCCGGCCTCGAGGGGATCCTGGAATACAACAGAGAACGATCCCGTTTTGGCTCGGAGGCCGGCCACCTGAGAGAACACACGCTCGGCAAAGTCAGGCCAATCTTCGCCACGTTTGCGGCGGAAGAACTCGGGGTTCTCTTTAAAGAGCTGCGCCATCTCAGCCACCCGCGTGTAGTTTTGGGTGCCTCGAACGCCCAGGCCCCCTTGCTCGCCGGCGTTCAATCCGAACTTAGCGGCAATCGCTCGATCGGCATCAGCGCGAACATCAGGGTTCACCTCGTCGCCAAATTTCCATGTGATGCTATTCGCGAGCTCATCGATGGCACCCTTGCCGCGCAGCCGGCTCATAGCGAGCTGGTTCGGGAACAGCGGGTTGTTAGGCGAAGTCATACCAAAGGCGAGACCGGCCCAGACTTGTTCGTCTGTCAGCTTCTCGATCATCAGGCTGCGCGACATCTTCTTCTGCAGTTCGGCGTGGAATTTCTCGGGCAGCTGCGAAGCATCAATTCCCTGGGCCTTGATGGTCAGCATGTCGTAATAGGTGAACTTGCCATCGAGCCCACCAGGGATGTTGACCGTGCGGCCATCCATCAGAGAGACCTCGCTCGGAGCTGACGCCGGGCCGAGGCGCTCGATGCCCAGCTCGTTGCCCACTTGCTCGAAATCGTTCGCCGACCATTGATGCACGGGCTTGTGCTTGTAAGAGAGGGGCGCGTCATCCAAGACGTTCGCCGAACCCTGGACGCCGATCTTGCCAGACGTCTGATCGAGCCAGGCATTCTCGAGCGTGACGTCGATGCTCTGACCAGGGACGACATCGCCGCCCGGCCCAGAAAGCTGCGGCCCGAGAAGGTTATCCATCGGACGTTCGCTAACATTTTCGATAGACATGCCCATAGGAACCGGAGACTTGCCGGCCTTGTACCGCTCAACCATCGTGGCAATCAGATCCTGGACCACTGGCATGCCGGCTTTCTTGGCCGCGACAATCAGCTTGCCGAGAGCTTCAACCGCCGGGCCGAGAACCAGGCCAGGAACGCTTCCGACCAATCGAGCGTTGAGCTCGTCAATCGTGCCGTCTTCGCTCGTGATGAAATCTGTCATCGCCTTGGTGACCGCCGGCATTTGCTCGAGAGGGATCATGTCGATCAGCTCGATCAGCCCCGTGGCATCATCTTTGCCGGTGGTCAGCATGTCGCCGATAAACCCGCCGGCCATCTCTGTGACAAGGCCTGGAACAGCGCCGAGACCTTTCAAAAAGCGGATCGCAGGGATCATCCCAGGCAATGCCTGGGCAACGCCGGCGATCATCTGGTCGCCCACACCCTCCCCAATTTCCGGTCGGAATTCTGGGACGCCTACGGACTGCAAAGCATCGGATGATACCTTGGCGATCGTCTGCATCGGATCCCCAGGCAAGATCGCATCGACAGCCTTATTGATATTCTCTGCGCCGAGAACCAGGCCAGCTGCCAAGCTCTCGGCACCCTCCGCAATACCGGCACCCACATCCTTCGCCAGGTCAATCGCCGGGCTGAAGAAGTTCCGCACCTCGACGCCTTGAGGCGTGATGTATGTGTTCTTGCCGTCGCCGGTGGTGATGGCGTCAGCCCTGTCTTGGTAATACTGTCTGAGGTCGCTCATCGTGCTTCGAGCTCCTTCATCGCCTCAAGCGCATTGATTGCCTTCTGGATCTGATAACGCTGAAGCGTATCGAAGACAAAATCAGAGAAGTACTCGTCCGTCTTCAATGTAAGAGCTTTCCGCAGCCCAGCTTCGTTCTGCAGTTCTGGCGGCATAAACGAATAGGCCTGGTTGACTGTGCTCTCGTATCCCTTACGCTTTTCTCGAATATCTGCAGCATCGATCTTGCCCAGTAAAGTCTCGACTTGCTCGATCGGGTCAAATGGAAGGCCATCTCTTTCAGCCTTACGCCGAGCCTTCGAGAGCTCAGACACAAGGCGCGTAAATTTGCCACGAGCAATGCGCTCAGCCTCGGTCAGCTGTTTGGAGGACAGCGTCCCGGATGGCGGCTGCAAGGTGCCCTTGGCGATTGCTTCGGCTTCGCTCATCAAAGCATCCGTTTGTGTGCCGAGCTTTGAGATGTAATCGCCCTTCGTCTTGCCCGTTAGCTGCGCCTCGTTAATGTCCTTTATTGTAAGGATGCGGCGAGCGCGGAGCTCATCGAGCTTTTTGATGTCTTCCTCATTGTCGGCCAATGCGCCAGCCTGTTCGACCTGGAGCGTCCGCATATCCCTTGCCTTGCCGGGATCCACCGTGTCCATGTCTTCAATGGCCTTGTCCATTGCGGCCTTGTTGTTCGAGCTATATGCATCGTTGAACCGGCGCTCGGCATCCAGCTCGAGTTGCTCGTTCTCGAATTTCTCTCGATTGATCTCGATCTCGATCGCACGGTTCAGACCCGAGGCCGCATCGTTGATGGCCTTGCGGGCATCCGACCTCTCGACATCAGTCATCGATCCCCAGATCTCCTTGAGGTGCGCCGGCATCTTGCCCTGGGCCATCGCCCGCATTGCGCCGGTCGGGTTCGTTGCAAACTCATCGCTGTTTGCCCACTCAGAAACAGCGGCGACCTTCGCTTTGCTGATTTCGGTCTGAGCTCGAGACAAAACGCTTTTGATCTTGGTCTCGTTGTGGCCGGCGTTTTCGAGCATCGAACGCAGCCGCGTCAGATCGAGCTTATCAGCGAGCTTCACCCCGTCAGGGTTGCCAGGCCCCTTTGGCACATGCCCTTGGATGATCGACGGGAACGTTCCGATGATGTCGTTCACGTTCTCGAGAGCTTCGTCTTTTGTGCGCTTTTTCGATGCTGTCGAATAACTGCGGCTGAATGAAACCGCCTGGCTGTTTGCCACCATAGCCAGGGAGGCGGAGACTTTGGCTGCGGAGCCAGGCGAGATATTGTTCATCGCTTGTGTATAGCTTTGAACAACATCGTCGATTGCCGCACCGAACTGCTGCGGCGTCATGTCAGGATCTGCAGCAGCTGCGAGCGTGACGCGCGTCAGCTCTTTGCGCCCGGCCATCTCGAGGCGATCCTCGACGACAGCCAACGCGCCGGCGCTTGCGGCCTGTTGTGCAACAGAGATCGAACCAGGATCCCCCGGCAGATCGGCCAAGGTGATCGGTTTGCCCGCCTCTTTGGCAAGCTTGATCTGTTCAGCTGTCGGGGCTTTGAGAGCTCCGAACGCGGTGCCCTTCGCCTGGGCTTGCTTGTTCGCGATTTTGAACGCGGCGTTCGACATCTGGCTCATGCGCTGAGACAAGTTGTCAGCTTGCTGCTTCTCGATTGCGAGCACAGGGTCCATGCCTGTCGGCACGGTCGTCGCCGCCATCTGCGTGGGCCCGACCGTCGCCTGTGTGTTTATGCCTGGGAGCTTATAAGCCATGCATCACCTAAACATGAACATGCCGGCGTCTTGCAATGCCAGCATTGATGTCTGTTGCGAACCAATATTTGTGCCATACCGCATAGCAGTCGGGATGTTGCCCGGCGTGTTGAAGCTCATAGCATCGTTGCCAGAAAGGCCCCCATCGAACATGCCAGATTGCGCCGCGCTAAACGCTGTCATGGCTAAGGTCATCATTGCGCTCGTAATGCCGGCTTGTTTTGCTGCTGATGCCGCAGCCCGAGCCCGAGCCGCCTGATACTCGAGCTGTTGAGCCTGGCCTTCGCTGACGAGGCGCGTGATCGCAAAGTTTTCGTTGGAGACAACAACATTCAACCCACCAACATTGAGGCCTTTGACCTTAATGCCTTCCGGGTTGCCAGAAAATGGATCAATGCTGCCGGCCCCGGCTCGAGCATTCACGCTCGACATATGCTCGAGAATGCCTTGGAGCTGATCAACTGCCTTTTTCTTATGAACGAGGGACGCTTGTTTGCCCTCGAGCCGCTTGAATTCGGCCTGTGTCTCGAGGCCCGCAGCTTGCCCTTTTAGCCCAGCTGCCTGTGCTTGGCCAGATCGGACCTGTCCGATCGCCGTGGTCACCCCCATTATAACGGCCGCAACTGCCAGACTCATTGACCGACACTCACTTTGTAATCCATTGCCAGCAAGGTGAAGAATAGCGGAGCTGTCTGCGTCACCTCGATCTGCCCCTCTTTATCATATCCGAGGAAAGGGCCCGCATCTTTTGTACCCGTGAAGAATGCGATCCCACTATCCAGCTTGTCATTGTCCAGCCGGCGGAACGGCACCACATCGCCGTTGACCGACAGGTTCTGTGTGTCATCGATGATCAGATCGACATCGATGATGCGCTTTAAGAAACCAGTGACCGGCCCGCTACTGAGCCGTGTCTCGACAGGCATGGTGCGGATCATTGGCGTTGTCTTTGTTTCGTTGTTGACGAGCTCGTCTGTGAACGAAGGATACTCGAGGCCGATTTCTGCATATGTCGTTGAAGCTCGGCTTGCCGTAACTTGCCCGCTAGATACTGTCCCATCCGCCAAGACAGCGTCATCAGCGATGATCTTGACGGTTTCCGCCTCCAGGTGCCCGAGGCCGGTAAACGTGGCCCCAGCGGCTCCATATTGGACTGCGGCGTCTGTCGTATAATTAACATCGAACACCTCGAGATAGTACACTGTCGCGCTGTTGATTGTTCGTTTTGTCACAACATAGATGACCGGCGTGTCGCTGTCCTCAATGCCGACAGTCTCAAACGTGCCCTCGGTTGTCAGCAAGGATGGCGCGATGACGTTCTGCGATCGAAGAATCGAAAACGCAGCGATCGATCCGGCGATTGTGCCCGAGCCCCCGTTGACCACAAGCATCAGGTCACCCTCATCGACGTTCGAGCCTCGACGCATCGCGATCTCTGACGGGTTCTGTAGGAGATGCGAGCTCAACATGCTGATGTCGTTCGAGACAAAGGCACCTTCGACATCGTTAAAGATCAGCTCTCGGAGGCTTTTGCCGCCGCGCTGCAAGAAGATGGTGCCCCCCTCGGTCATCTGCGGGCGGATCCCCGTCTTCGATCCGCGCCGCGTGGAGACCTTAAAGAGGAAAGACAGGGGCGTCAGCGGCTCGCCATCGAGCTGCGGCACCGTGAATTCTGTGCCAGTAGTGAAGACCTGGAGATCCCGGCTGGACATGACAGCCGTCACCGCGTTGACCTGGTCGGTGTCGATCGTCGCCTCGAGGCCCTCGTCATCGAGGCCCTGCCCTTGGTCAAAGTCAAAGAAGAAACCGACCTTCGACCCCCAAACTGTTGTCGGGAGGCTTTTCGACCCCCCAACGATCAGCCGGCCCTCGTGGAACGTAGCGGTCCGGGGCCAATCCCTCGAGGTTGACCAAGCATCTTCCCATCCCTGTTGCAGCGTCCAATCGCCAGAGGCGATCGCATCTGTATCATAGAACGGCGTTTCAGTGATTGCCTTAACGACGGTGGCAGACTCAACCTCGATGATCCTGGCCAAGCCGATTCCAGATGCATTGTCAAAGATCTTCTGACCAACATGGCTCGAAATTGTAAACGTTGTTGTTGCGTCTGGCTGCGTTGTCCATGCCGTGGAAACGGTTGCGACCTTCGTCGTCCCATTGTAATCAGAGATCACGTTCGTTTGGCCAGATCCGGTTCCGCCCGTCGTTGTGATAGTTGAGCCATTGTAGATGTCATCTGTCGCCGAGGCGGCGGCGTCAAGCGTGATCGTCGATGCCCCCCCACCTTGAGCCGTATTTGATCTGCCATCGTGGAAAACAGAACCACCAGCTGTCAGATCAACATTGCCGTCGGTCGCTGATGGCGTCAGCGTCTGTGCAGGGTTTGTTTCGTTGGCCGTAAAAAGATAACGAGGGATACTATCCCAAGCGATATCCGCTACCGTCCAATCGCTGTTAGTCGCACCGCGCTGGATCTGGATTGGCTGCATGTCCTCTTGGAAGATCAATAGCGTGTCAGCCGACTGCACCCACCACATATCACTGAGCTGCGCTGCGGCCACGCCATCTGCAACCGTTGTCGCCGTCGAATCGAAAGTCGCCGTTTCTGAGCTCGTGCCACCTGTTATCGTTTCTGACGCGGTAAACGCACCGGAAACAGACCGCACCAATAACGTGCCGCTGTTATCGGCGAGAACCTCTGCTGTCTCCCCGCTGGTGCCGCCCGTGATTGTCTCGCCCTGCGTAAACGTACCAGAGGCCGCTGAGATGGTGAAGGTCTCCTGAGCATCGATGTCGAGGTAATCGCGGCCAGAGATCCCGTTGATGTCGGTCGCCTGGGTGCCGCCGGAATAGAACACATACATCTTGCCGGTGAGGAACAGCAGCATATAGGTCTGCGTTGTCGAGAAGGCGAAGGGCACTAGGCGGAACCCGTCCTCTGGGCTGTCGCCCGATGGCAGCGTGAAAAGATACTTGAGACCTGGCCGGCGATCGACGGTGCCCCGAGGGTTCACAATGACGTTGCGAGCTCGCTCGAGGGCAGATTCATATTGCTGCAGATCAATCCGGCCACGCAGCTCGGGGTTGATCTCGCCAACTGTGAAATTTGTTTGTAGCTTGATGACCCGCGACATTTACCGGCTCCATGTATCAGAGAGGGTCAGCCTGGTGTCAATCAGCGGATAATCCGCGATAAACGATGTCGGGGTGCCCATGCCGTCTGTCGCTGCTGCCTGGCGGAACAGACCCCCTCGGCCACCCTCTGCCGGGTTGCCGAACGCGATGCGCTCCCAATGCGCTGCCTTAGTGATCTGATCTGTCATCGGCTCGGCGAAATACATCGCACATGCCGTCTTCAGAAGATTGACAAAATAGGTGGGCATTTGGGCCTCGAGAGGCGTGAACTGATAGTCGATGACGACAATGTTGTTGTTCGTCAGGAGGTCGCTGCCCAACATTTCCCAGCCGGCATTGATCGGCGACACGCCCGAGGATGTCGAGTTATAGACCGCGATCGGAACGCCGGTCAGGCTGTCGCTCGGCATAGGATAGGCATAGTCCCACTCGTTGACCGGAGCGGTTGCCCCCTGTTGCAGCTGAACCTTCTTAACTGAAAAGCTCCACCGATACATCGATAGGAGCTGATCACGAACATACGGATAAAGATTTTCGGCGATCCCGCCACGGGTTGTCCCATCATCGAACGATGAGATCTCTTTGACGCCGAGCATGACCATCGCATCTGAGCAGATCTTTACGTCACTGTCACCCGCCGCCATTAGCGTACTCCTAAAGAAAAACTGGGGGAGGCCCTGGGAGGAAAACCTCCCCCAGCTAGGGATCCCAACTAGAGTTAGTCGGTGTCCGTTTCAGCGATTGCCGTGCCATCAGATACGTCAACAACGCCGCTTGCGTTCGAGAGAACGCTGACGATGTTTAACGTAGGCGTGGCACTATCAACGACAAAGATAATATCCCGAACCTTCAAGATATCGGAGGCATCGTTGAAATAGCCGCTGGTGTTTACCGTGGCGATCGCATCCGCCGAGGTGTACGTCCAAATAGACGGCGCGTTGCCGGCCTTGGACTGACCACCGATCGGATTTAGACCATCTGCGCTATAAGCCATAATCAGTCTCCTTACGCTTCGCGGGTGGTGATCTTCACGATGCCTTCATCGTCGATCGCAACAGCGCCGGCGGAAAGCATGGAAGTCACAAGCCACGAGGTTTTCTCAGGGACGTAGTTGATCTCCGTCTTCTGAGACATGGACTCAGCATAGCCAAGCGCGTCCTTGTGCCAGGCAAACGAACTCCGATCGCTGGAGCCATCGATCGCCAGGCCACCTTCGTCCATGTCGCCGAACGTGATGAAAGTGAACCCGAGGTAGGTGTTCACTTCACCTTGAACCAGCGCGCGGACCGCATTGTAGTCCGTCGAACCGATTTCGGTTTCGCCGAGCAAGGATGCCAGACCGTCAGCATGCATGGTGAAATAACGGCCCTCTTTCGGGACGTTGTTGCCATCCAGCAGACGTTTGGCTTCGCGGATTTTGGCCACGTTAAGGTTGGTGTCAGTACCACCGATGTCGTTCGACACAGTCAACGAGGTCGAGCTTGCCGTCAAGGCATCGAGCTTGATCTGGTCAGCGCGGCGACCGATGGCCTTCGCGACGACTTGCACCAGCTCTTGGCGCTCTTCGTAGTTGACATGGGATTGGTCGAAAATGTCGGTGTATTCGGGAGCCACATAGTCCGACATCGTGGCGGTCACGTTGGTGTGTGCCACGTTCAGCGGAACGACATCTGTCTGAGGGATGCGGGCTTGAGCGATACCTTTGCCGATTTTCGGAAACTGTACCGTCGAGCCAACAACGCCCATGCGGGAACGACACGTTCCCATGAGCTTTTGCTCAGACTGATAAGCCTGTTTCACTTCTGCGTCGAATAGTGTGACAAAGTTGGTTGAAAGGCTTACGGCCATTTCTGTCACTCCTGTGCAGGGTTAAACAAAAACGCTGCAGTTGTCAGACAGATGCCTGGCTGCGGCTCGGGGTGCGCCCGTATCGCTGCGAGTTTTCCTCGCCACCAGGCTGGCCCTTGCGGGTTGTCAGCCGATTCGTTTATAAGCACAAAATAAGGCGGGTGTCAATTCCACCCGCCCTATATCTTGTCAATTCCGGTTGATTTAGAGGATCGTTTGTTCGTTTGCTCCGGTGCCAAACACTCGAGCAAAGATCTTCTCGACCTTTTGCCGGTAGCTGGGGTCCGACTGATAACGCGGATCCTTGACCATCTGATAGCATTCCTCTTCCGAGGGCAGCGCATCTTCTGCTGGGTTGACGTTGACCGGGATCTTGTTGGTGTCGCCCATGAACTGACGGAGCTTTTGGATCGCCCGGATCCCGTTCGCGGTGCCCCCCCAGACCTTGAACTCTTCAAAATCATCAGCTCCCCAGGTGCCGGTTTTTACGAGCTTGCGAGCCCAATCGACCTGGTCATCGATGATCGCCTGGGCATTCGGCCCAAGGCTTTCTATCTCTGCCTTGGCATCGAACTCTGACTGCGCTTCTTGAGCGCCGGCGTTTTTGAGAACCGTCGAGGCGAGCTGGTTGAAATACTCTTGCGAGATCCCCGCCTCTTTTGCCCAGCCGGCGTATGCCTTCAAAACCTCGTCGTCTTCCGGGACGCCGGCAGCTGTGGCAACCGAAAGGTCATAGCCCTCCTCGGGCACCTTGTGGAGGTTCGATCGGAACTTGCCCTCAAGCTCTTTATAGCTCTTCGCTAGGCTGACAATATCAACGACATTGTCTTTGACGAACTTGGCCGGCACCTCTTCCGGGATCGGCGAAGTGTCTTCCGATCGGTGGTTGATGATCGTGTCTTCCGGCGAAGGCTCCGGTTCTGGCCCTTCCATTGACACGGCATCGAGGAGCCCTTTGCTCTCATCGAGCTGCCCCTGCGTCATGTCCTCTTGTTCAATCGTTTGCTCGAGTGACGGTGCCGGCGCTTGTTGCGGCGGCGCGACTGCTAAACCTTCTGACATATCAAACCTCCCGTTGCAGTATCTTCAATGCGGCCTGGACGCCCATAGATTTCATGGGGATCGCCATCAGGATGTTGTACGCTTGCACAACAGGATAGACATCGATCGACTCATTGACCGCCGTCTTAGGGTCATCGGCCTTGAACGTGCCATCCTCGTTGTGAGCGCGTTTCGGTGGACGCCCGCGCTTTTTCGCCGGCGCTTTTTTCGCTGCTGCTTTTGCCATTACCTCTCCTTCGCTCGCTCCATGCGAGCCATCAGCTCCCGGATTAAAGTGTTCTGGCCTTCGCGGAAGAAGCCGAAATCCGTCGAATAGCCAGGTGCCCATGCCGGCTGATGGAGATATGCCTCCTGTAGCCAGGCGAGAACCTCTTGCCCTTGTTGCGAATCGAACATAACGGCGATGGCCTTGTCGATCTGAGCCTGGTCTGTTGCCGAATACTGGGGGGTCTCCGCATGTGATTGTGCGTTTACACCCTCCCAGCCGGCACTCGATATATCATGTATCTCTGCCATAAATTACCACTCCTCTTGTACGCGGAAGTTCGCTGTCACTGTGCCTGTACCAGAAAGCGTCCGAACACAAAGCGTAACAGGCTGTTGCTGTGGTAGATCAATATCCAACGCTTCTCCGGCGAGAATGTTGTTTTCGTTCTTTTTTCCCGCCTCAAATATCTCCGACCAGACGACGATGCCGTTGGTCAACGCCGTGGCGCTGATGTCGCTCTCGACGGCAGTCTCGGCGGCGGTGTGATTGGTAGGCGTCTGCCATGCGGCACCCGTCAATGTGCAGTTGATCCGCAGTTCGACAACGACATCTTCAGTGACGGGGATAATTTCCATGCCAGCAACGCGAACACTGCGGTCGAGGAACGCAGTCTTGTTGCGGAATGACACAACCGGGATGATTGAGGTGCTTGTCGCCAGCCCTGTGCGAATTTCAGACGTGTAGCGGAACTTGGGGCGATACTGGCCAACGATGCTGTACTGCCGGCCGCCGACGTACATATCCAAGTTAGCCGCATCCCCGCCGTTGTCTGCCTCCGCAAAGACATAAAGGTTGGGGCTTTCGATAGATGATGAACCTGTGGGAACAATCTGGTGGCAAGGAACAAACTGTTGCTGGTTGTTGATGGTTGAAATCTTACCAAAGACGATCTGCCCGTAGCCGTACCAAGTAAAGACGATGCGGAAAATCGAACCATTGGCGAGGTCCAGTGTCACGCCGGAGGGACCGTTGCCATCTAGCGTGTCGATGTTCCAGTTTGATTGGTAGGTCTTGCTGACGGTGCCCCCATCCTCAATCGCAACGTAGACGCCCGTCGCATCAACGCCAAAGTAATAACCATTGTTCTCGGTAACATCGTGACCGCCCCATTGGGCATATTGGTTGCCGGTCGGAAGCGTTGGGATACGGACTCCGACCCCCATCTCAGCGCCATAGCCGGGAATGTATCGGCCACCCTCCGCACTATCCAAATGCGCCTTGCTGCTCGCTGTCGTGCCCGTAGACAGTTTCAATTCGCCATTCAGAGAGGTGACGCTGGCCGAGCCAGTAAGCTCCTCGACATCACGCAATAAGGACGTGCCGTAGGAACTGTTCAGTTTAATGATTGGAGTGCGCTCAGTAGTGACGATCTCGCCAAACTGCGACATCGATCCTGAAATCGACACTGGGAACGGATCATTGGCCTTAACATCATAAATAAGGCCGTCTGATTTCTCGAAGACGAGGGCATGCCGGGCGGCATACCAGGACGAGTGCCTCTCAGGTCTTGTCGGGGTGGGCATTAGACGGGAGCTCCCGGCGGGGGCCCTCCAGGATCAACAGGCATCTGCTGCTGCTGTACCTGGTTCTGCATGTATTGCGCGGCCATCTCTTGTGCCGCCTGTCGCTCGTCTTGCGTTGTGCGGAGGTCGATCGGAACGCCCAGCTGGTTGGCCACCCAATCAGAGATGGCCTCCATGTCGGCAGTCTGCATGCCCATCGGGCCGAGCTGCGTGGCGATGCCGAGCCATTGCAAGACGTTCTGCACCTCGTCGAGGTTCTGCGCTTGCGCCAGCGGCGAGACCGGCACGATCTGCACCTCGAGGCCATCGACCTTCAGCGGCAGATCAATCAGGCCTTCATCGGACATGATGTCGAGAACCAGGCGCACGAGGGGCACCATTGTCTCGGTGATCAGACGACCAAAGGCGGAGCCCAGGTTTGTTGCAAGCTCACGCATCCGTTCGACGATCTCTGTCGCCGATCGAGCTGACATATTGTCGGGCGGCAGACTGTCATCGAGCATGATCTTTTTGATGTTCATGCGAAGGTCTTGGATGACGACCTGGCTTAGTTGAAGATCCCCGGAGCGGGTGAGGGGTTGCAGGGAGGGGCCCTGCGGCCCG
>Ga0208542_1000087_pt1 | contig 36091 bp, 40 predicted proteins | sample DEB08_DNA_3_FD_185495 | JGI IMG/M metagenome (GOLD analysis project Ga0208542, IMG submission 185495) | Aqueous microbial communities from the Delaware River and Bay under freshwater to marine salinity gradient to study organic matter... | ecosystem: Environmental > Aquatic > Marine > Coastal ... | reverse complement strand
GTACCAGTAGCTTTTTCAGAAAAAACTGATATTGAGGCACGAGCATATAGTTCAGGGTCTAATAACTTTGTCTCTGCTGACTTTGAAATAATTTATATTAAAAATGAGAGTTAAAAATGGCTCTTAAAAAAAGTCAAAAAAGTTTAAAAGCTTGGACTAAACAGAAATGGCGTACCAAGTCTGGTAAACCTTCTGGTGAAACTGGAGAAAGATATTTACCTTCTTCTGCTATAAAAGCATTGTCACCTTCAGAATATGCTGCTACAACTAAAGCAAAGCGAGAAGGAACAAAGTCTGGTAAGCAATTTGTAAAACAGCCATCACGTATTGCTAAAAAAGTAAAAAAATATAGAAAGGTAAAATAATGGCTGCTAATGTAATGCATTATTTTAAGAACGGGACTAAGTATTCCGGTAAAACACATAAAATGAATGGTCAAATTCACAGTGGTGCTACACATAGCAAGTCATCAAAACAAGTATTTCATTATAAAGATTTAAGCGCAGCAGCTAAAAAGAAAGTAAAGAAGTAGTTTTAAAAAATGGCTAAAGCTCCTAAAGGTACAATTGGTTTAAAGATTAAACATATTCCAGTACGAAAAAAGACTACTATTGGAAATAATTCTTCTATGATTAAAAGAAGTAATCTTAATAAAAGTAAAAGACGTTCTTACAAAAAGTATCGTGGACAGGGAAAATAATAGATGGCACGTAAGCAAACTGGTAAAGGCATGAAAGGCATGACCATTGGTAGTGGAGATAAACGTCCCACTAAAGAAGGTGCAGGATTAACTGCTAAAGGTGTTGCAAAGTATCGTCGCCAAAACCCAGGAAGTAAACTACAAACCGCCGTTACGGAAGCTAATCCAACTGGTAAACGTGCTAAACGGCGTAAGAGTTTTTGTGCCAGATCAGAAGGACAAATGAAGAAGTTTCCAAGTGCAGCAAAAGACCCTAATAGCCGTCTACGGCAAGCTCGTAAACGTTGGAGATGCCGCTAATGCCATCTTCTCCTAATTACAAAAGAGACTACAGTAAAAACGGTGAGGGTAAATATCAGTCTCAATCTAAAAGTAAAAAAGATCGTGCTAGGCGTAATAACGCCAGACGGAAGATGCTTCGTTTAGGTAAAGTTTCAAAAGGTGATGGAAATGATGTTCATCACGTTGGCGGCAAAACTACAAGTAAAAATTTAGCTGTCAAACCAGCAAGTAAGAATAGGTCTTTTAGTAGAACTAAAAATGCTGGTAAAAAGAATTTAAAAGATTAGAAAGAAATAAATCATGGCTATTGAACGTAATCCTTTTGCAGAACAAGGAAGTAACTCTAACATTATTGATTTTAATGTAGAGGCTGGTAGTGAGCCTTTTGAATTAGAAATTGAAATGGAAGAAGATAATGTTGAGAGTGATCTTCATGAGCTTATGGAAGAATTAACTTATGATCATTATGAGAATCTAATCTTTTCTTTAGATAAAGATGAACTTCAAGAAATTGCTAACAAAGTAATTGACGAGTATGAAGCAGATCGTGAAAGCCGTGCAGATTGGGAAGATACTTTTGAACGTGGCTTTGATCTTCTTGGTCTAAAACTAGAAGAAGCTTCTGAACCATTTGAAGGTGCTTGCACAGCCGTTCATCCTCTTATTATTGAATCTTCCGTTAAGTTTCAATCAAAAGCTATTCAAGAACTATTTCCATCAAAAGGTCCAGTAAAGGCTCAAGTTGTTGGTCTTTCCACTCCTGAAAAGGAGCAACAAGCTAATCGTGTTCAGAACTTTATGAATTATCAGCTAACAGACCAAATGCCTGAATATTTTGATGAACTGGAACGTATGTTGTTCCATCTACCAATTTTTGGTTCTGCATTTAAAAAGATTTACTATGATCCTTCTTTAGAACGTCCCGTTTCTGAGTTTGTAACTATTGATCAATTTGTTGTTTCAAATAATGCTCCTGATCTACGTAAGGCAGACCGATATACTCATGTTATCTATCGCAGTCCAAATGATTTAAAGCGTGATATTGTTACTGGATTCTATGGTCTGCCAGACTATACTGACTCAGAATTACCAGAACCTACAGAAGTAATTCCAACAAGTCTTCGTAAGAAGATGGATACTATTCTTGGTATGTCTCCAAACTATACAAGTGATCCACAATATACTCTTCTTGAACATCATTGTTATTTGGAGATTGAGGAAGAAAATGAGAATGAGGGAGAAGAAGATAAAATTACAGTAGCACTTCCTTATATTGTTACTGTTGATCTTGATTCTCGTACTGTTCTTTCAATTCGTCGTAACTGGAGAGAAAGTGATGAAAGAAAAGAAAAACTTTGCTGGTTCACTCATTATAAGTTTGTTCCTGGCTTTGGTTTTTATGGTCTAGGCTACATCCATTTTCTTGGAAACCTTACAGCCACAGCTACGGCTGCAATGCGAAACCTAGTTGATGCGGGTCAATTCGCAAATCTTCCTGGTGGTTTTAAAGCTCGTGGTGTACGAGTTGTAGGTGCAAACGATCCTATTGCTCCAGGCGAGTTTAGAGAAGTAGAAGCAACTGGTGTTGATCTTAGCAAAGCTATTATTCCTCTGCCTTACAAAGAGCCATCAAATACTCTTATGCAAATGCTTAATTTTGTATCTGCAACTGGTCAAAAGTTTGCTGATACAACGGAACAAGTTGTAGCTGATTCTACTAACTATGGTCCAGTAGGTACTACACTTGCTCTACTAGAAGCTTCTACTAAATTCTTTAGTGCAATCCATAAACGTCTGCATCATAGCCAACGTAACGAGTTTCAAATTCTAGCTCGTATTAACTATGATTATCTGCCAAATGAATATCCTTTTGATATTCCTATGATTACAGGTCAAATCTTTAAAGCAGACTTTGATGGTCGTATTGATATTATTCCTGTATCTGATCCAAACGTTCCTTCTTCTGCCCATCGTATTGCAATGGCACAAACTGTTTTACAACTAGCTTCTCAATCTCCTGCTGGTATGTACAACATGAAGGAAGTTAATCGTACAATTCTAGAGGCTTTAAATATCACTGATCCAAATAGGTTCCTTAATCCTGATATGCCTCAACCACAGCCTCTTGATCCAGTTTCAGATATTCGACAAGCTGTGAAAGGACAACCTATTCAAGCTTTTCCAGGTCAAGATCATCAATCTCACATTATTGTAAAACAATCTTTTATTGCTGATCCTACACTTGGGCAAGACCCACTAATGCAACAAGTCGTTCCAATTCTTCAAGCAAATATTCGTGACCATATGATTATGCAATATGAAGAACAAATGGCTGGTATGCTTCGTGCCGGTGTTGAACAAGCTGGTTCTGGTGATGAATCTGCTATTTCTGCAATCACTCAAGGCGCTGCTCAAGAAATTCTACAAAACAATCAACGTATGGCTGAGATGGGTACTGTAGAAGACCTAGAGCGTATGACCCTTGAACTACAACGGCAACAGCTAGACCTAGAAAAAGAAAAACTAAAACTATCGTCTCTACAATCTGCTGCCAAGATTGCTATTGATGAAGAGAAGCTTGATCTTCAACGTGATGATCTAGAAATTTCAGCCGCTGAAAAACTAGCCAAGCTACGTTCTGGTGATACTAACAAAACAAAAGATCGTGATGATAAGTTCCTTATTGAAGTCATGAAACTTCTTATGAAGGAAACAGGAACTAGCGTGGAAGAATTAAAAGAAAAAGTAGACCTTACTCCACAATTTGCTAAAGGTGGAGATGTTCAACTTAGCCCAGAGTTACAAAATTTTGTAGATACTCTTTTGAAAGAACAACAAGAACAAGAAATTCCTTATGTACCTGAATTAGAAGAAACATATCTTCCACAAGAAGAAGTAAAAATTGATTCAGATATTACTCGTGGACCTACTTTAGAAAAAATGTTACCTTCTGAATTGGTTGATTTAGTAAAAGAAAATCAAACTATAGAACAAGCCGGTGAAGGCGATTCTTTAAATCTAGATACTGTAAAAGATTATATAATGGAAAAGCCCCCTGCTGGAGATGTTAAAAATTTGTATGAATATGAAAAGGCTTACAATAGTAATTGGAAGCCTTGGTATGACGCACTTTCTTCCCTTGATTTAGGACTTTTACAAATTAATGATAAATGGGTAAGAGATAAAGACGATCCAACTTCATTTACAAAACTGAACGAAAAGGGAAAGCACACAGACCGAGCTATACGTAATATTATTAAAGAATTAAAAGCTATTGGTGTAGATTATAATGATTTTATGAAAAAGTCTGTAATTGAACGAAGAGAATTACTCATGACTAATGATAATATTAACAAGGCTTTTGGAAAAGGAATATTTGACAAATATGGATTAGAACGTTGGTCTACAAAACCAAAAATAGAAGCAGACCCTAAGTATAAAAAATTATCTACTGAGGAGAAAAAAGATTGGAATAAAATATATCCTATTATTGCAGAACATGAATCTTCAGGTGGAAAAAACCGTCTAGGGAGAAGAAATCGCGTCAATGTGGGTGAAGAGATAGATGCAGGAATAGAAACAACACAGAAAGATAAATAAAATGGCAATTTCTAGATCAAATATTTCTCAACAAATTACCAAGCCAGGACAAAAGAAAATCTCTAAGGTTATGCGTGAGTATAAGGCTGGTAAATTACATTCTGGTTCAAAGAAAGGACCAAAAGTAAAATCTAAAAAACAAGCAATGGCTATTGCTTTGAGTGAAGCAAGAAACGTACAGAAAAAAAGGAAAAAATAAAATGGCTGCAATTAAACAAGAATGGCAAGCTGGTGGCAAGGGTGGAAACAAATGGTTTCCAGAAACTGCCCCACAACAAGGTAAGGCTTCTAAGGGAAAACCTAAAAAGAAAAAGTAATGAAACCTAGTCAACTAATTGATTCTTTTTATATTGAAAAAGAATTAGATACTGCTTTAGAAAATGTTAAAAATAACCTTGCATCTGGCTCTTGTTCATCATACGATGACTATCGTTATCTAGTTGGAGTACATGATGGTATCAGTACTTTAATTGGAATTGTTGATGATCTTAAACATAGATATTTAAAGGATGAACTAGAAGATGCAGAACGTTAAATATAGTGGAGCCGTTAAGAATGATGATTGGATTACGGAAAAGCTAGTACCTGATCCTGATCCACTTCCAGCACTTCCTGGATACCATATTCTCATTCGCCCTGTTTCAATTCGTAAGGAAACTAAAGGCGGCATTCTTCTTCCTGATCAATTTCAAGAAGATGTAAAATACCTTACTACAGTGGGTAAAGTCTTAGCTGTAGGACAAAGTGCTTATCAAGATGAAAATAAGTTTCCTAATGGTCCTTGGTGTAAAGAGGGAGATTATATTGCATATGGTCGGCATGTAGGTCATAAGTTTATGTATAAGGGTGTTCGCCTTCTACTTATTTTTGATGACCAAGTAATCATGAAAGTTGAAAGCCCAGAGAGTTTAGACATTATGTTTAATCTTTCAGCTAATGCAGCGTAACTCGTAGTATCGTTGCCTACGTATAAAAGGAGTGACTTATGTCAACAGAAAATGATAACGGTGGTTGGACCAGTATTGATCCTAAGAAAGCTGCCGTAGCTAAAGAACCAGAAGTATCTTACGATTTAGAAGATGAGGTTGAAAATACTGAAAAGGTAGAAACAAAACCTAATGTAGATAATGAATCTAATTATGAGATTGTTTCGGAAGATGACGAACAAGATAATAGTGAAAATGTACAAGAAATTTCTGAAAAGGAACAAATTTCAGAACTAGAAGGTATTAACAGTAAGGGTGCTGAAAAACGTATTCGTCAACTTGTTCAACAACGTAAGGAACGTGAAGCTCAACTTGAGGCTATGTCTTCTGAACTAAATAAACTTCGTTCAGAACTTATTAAGACACAGCAAACAACAAAGTCATATGAGATTTCTTCTTTATATTCTCGTGAAAATGAATTAAATGAACGAATCAGAATGGCAGAATCAAACTATCTTCGTGCCTATGATGACGGTGAAAAAGAAAAATTACTAGAAGCACAGAATGTTTTAAATGATGCAAAGACTGATCTTAAAATTATTCAAGCTCGTAAGGCCCAGCTAGAGGCTGCACGGGAACAAGAAGAATCAAAATATACAAAAGAATTAGAACAGTATGAAACATATCAAGAAGAGCAACGTCCAGCACAACGCCAACAACAACAAACTCAGCCTCAAGTACAAAGAAAATTAGACCCTCTTGCTTCAGAATGGTTTGAAAATAATTCTAGTTGGTTTGGACAAGATGAAGTTGCAACTACTGTTGCTTTAGCTTTGGATCAAAAATTAAAGAATGAAGGCTATGATCCACAGACAAAAGAGTTTTATAATGAAATAGATAGGCTGCTTAAAGCAGAACTACCTAATAAATTTAATCGTGGGACGGATGCGAAAAAACCGTCTCAAGTGGTAGCAGGAACATCACGTAAATCCTCTCCCAAAGGTAATAAGGTCAAGTTAACTCAAAGAGATGTTGACCTTGCTAAGAAATGGGGGATTCCACTTGACAGGTACGCCGCAGAAAAACATAAGGTAGATAACCTTAACGGCAATTATACAACTATTGAAACTAAACGTGCGTGATAAAGGATAGAAACTAATGACTAATAAAATTAATGATGCAGTTACTCGTGAAGCTCGTGAAGCTTCAACGAGGGATACCAAACAACGAACTTACTATGATTCTGAAAACTGGCTAGATATTCCTTCCCATATTGAAAAAAATTTCCTAGACCAAAATTTCAAATTAGGATGGCTACGAATTTTTATTAATGGTGATGAAGATTTTAAGTCAGTTGGTAAGAAAATTAACGAAGGATGGGAGTTCGTAACTTCCGATGAAGTACCAGAGATGACAATGGGTTATGGATACCATAAGGAAAACGATAGGTTCCAAAATTGTATTGTTCGTGGTGATGTTGCTTTAGCTAAAATTCCTCATGACATCTGGCAAGCCAGGAAACAACGGGGTATTGATCGAAATATCGAAATGAATGAAGCAATTAATCAACGTCTAATGTCAATGCAGGATCGTCGTATGCCTATCTCTAACGCTAGTAAATCTCGTGTTACTGTAGGTAATCGTTCAGTTGATTTTGATAACTAATTAATAGTTAGTTTCTTTCTGTAAAAAAAGACTAAGTTAAAAAAATAAACAAAAAGGAGAAACCAAAATGAGTTCAACTAAGAACCTAACCGGCTTTCACCCTTCACGCAAACGTGGTAGTGCAGCTAACTCCACTGGTTTCAGTCGTTATCAAATTGCCCAGAACAATGCTTCCGCAATGTTCCAAGGTGATCTAGTAAAGATGGACAGTGGTTACGTTACTCCAATTACCACAACTACTGACTATGCAGTAGGCGTACTAATGGGTGTACAATATGTCGATAAGACTTCTAAGCAACCTGTATGGGCTGCTTATATTCCTGCATCTGTTTCTTCAGATGACAGCATTACTTACGCTCTAGTAGATGATGATCCTAACTCAACTTACGTTGTACAGGCTGATGCATCTCTAACAATCGGTGATCTTGCCCTAAACTTTGATGTAACTCTAGGCGCAGGCAGCACCTTCACTGGTCGTTCCGGCTTTGGTATTAAGGCAGCTTCTCGTGTTGCTACCACTGCTATGGTTCGCCCAGTAGCTCTTTATGAGCAACCTGATAATGCATTTGGCGATGCAGCTACAAAGGTAGAAGTCCGTATCCTTCGTAACCAACAATATGACGTTGTTGCTTGCGTTGTTGGGCCAGTTTAATAGGGAGAATGAAAGATGGCTATTAATCGTTCAGATATTTCAAAGGAACTTCTCCCAGGCCTAAATGCTATTTTCGGTCTAGAATATGGTGCTGTTGAAGACGAGCATGTACCACTATACGAAATTGAAAATTCAGATCGGGCTTTTGAAGAAGAAGTTCTATTCACTATGTTCGGTGAAGCTCCAACCAAATCAGAAGGCGCTGCCGTACAATACGACTCAGCTAAGGAAAGCTACACTTCTCGTTACACTCACGAGACAGTTGCTCTTGCCTTTGCTGTCACTGAAGAAGCTATGGAAGACAACCTTTACGACACCTTCGCCAAGGTTCGTGCCAAGGGTCTTGCTCGTGCTATGGCTTCAACCAAGCAAGTTAAGGCTGCTAACACCTTTAACAATGCTTTCTCTGCCAGCTATGTTGGTGGCGACGGTGTGGCTCTAATTTCTGACTCTCACCCAACCATTGGCGATGGCAATCAAAGCAACAAGATTGGTACTTCTGCAATTTCAATCTCAACCATTGAAACAGCAGTTACTGCCATTCATAAGCTAAAGGATGATCGTGGCATTCTAATTGGTGCTTCACCAGTTTCAATCCACATTCCACCTGAACTAGCTTTTGAGACTGATATGCTTCTACACTCCGCTGGTCTACCAAACGGTACTGTTGCATATCCAACCTCCGGTATCGCTCCAAACGATATCAACCCAGTTCGTAACATGGGTCTATTCCCCGGTGGTTTCTATGTAAACCGTCGCTTCACTGATGCTAACAACTGGTTCGTAAAGACTGACGTTCCAAACGGTTCCAAGATGTTCGTTCGTGCACCTCTTGCTACCAAGATGGAGCCAGACTTTGATACCGGCAACCTTCGCTTTAAGGCTCGTGAGCGTTATAGCTTTGGTTGGTCAGATTGGCGCAAGTGGTTTGGCGCTGAAGTCTAATCAATAAATATCTAATGATTAAACATTAGATTTTCTGAAAGACTAGGGGTAGGGATAGCTGTTCGCAGTTATCTCTACCCTACCTTTCATAAATAAAAAGGTGAATAAAGAATGTCAACTCAATTATCCCCTGTTGTTGTAACCGCTACTGGAACTGTAGTTGCAGACTCAGTTCGTATTTCCGGTTTTACTTTTACTAATAAATCAGCATCTCCAGGTGAGGTTACTTTTTATGATTTAGCTTCTGACGGTTCTTTAGGTAATCGTCGTTTTAGTTTAACTGTTCCCACAAGTGGAGAAGTAACTCATACTTATAATGGTCTAAGCGGTATTAAATGCTATAACGGTGTTTATGTTTCCGTAGCTACCGACGTTGTTGGTTTTGTAACTTATATTTAATTAAATGGCTACTTCAGGAACAACAAGTTTTAATCTACAAATTGATGAAATCATTGAAGAAGCTATCTCTCAAATTGGCGGTGAAGTAACTCTTGGTGATGATGTAAGAGAGGCTCGTCGTAGTCTTGATCTACTTCTTCGTGAATGGCAGAACCGTGGATATTCACTTTGGAAAACAGATACTGGAACAACTACACTATCTACTGGTCAAACTACATTTCAACCTGGAAGTAATGTAATTGATTTAATTATTGGAACAATTCGTTCTGATAGTACCGACATTGAACTGCGTCGAATTACTATGGAAGAATATGAAAAGATTCCAAATAAGTCTCAAACAGGTCGTCCCTTACAGTATGCTGTTCAATCAACTACAAGCGCAGGACCAACTGTTTATTTTTGGCCTTTACCAGATGTAGCTACTTATACTTTCCGTTATCGCTATTTTGGATATACTCAAGATAGTTCTGGTTCACGATATAATGCAGATGTTCCTACTCATATGCTTCCTGCTCTTACGGCAGGATTAGCTTTTAAAATGGCATTAAAACGTCCAGGAGTTCCAGATTCTCGTGTAGCTCTGCTAAAACAAATTTACGATCAAGTATTTAATGAAGCTTTTGAATCTGACAGGGATAGAGAAAGTTTATATATAAGACCATTCTTTAGAGTTTAAAACAATGGCAGGAAGAAGAATACAATCTTGGTTTATTTCTGATAGAAGTGGATTTCGTTATCGGTACGCTGATAGAGTAAAAGAAACAGATGGTACGTTAGTTGGTCCTGATGAATCTGATGGACAATTTGATAGAGTAAACCATCCACAAAACAAGTCACCAAGGATTTCTGATTTTATTGTTTTAAAAGATGCTCGTCCAGATACAGTTCTTGCAACAACTGGAGATGCAACTTGGCAACCTAGTATGACAACCTATGTTCCAACAAGTATTACAATGTTTACAACATCATAAAAGATAAGAAAAAGGGAATAAATAAAAATGGCTATTTCATCTGGAATTGCTATTCGGTTTAAAGAAGATAGTCTTAAAGCTGTACATGATTTTACAAGTGCAACATTTAAGATTGCTCTTTATTCCAGTGTAGCTTCATTAAGTAATGGCACATCTGTTTATATTACATCGGCTGAAATTGCCAATGGTAATGGCTATACAACTGGTGGTGAAGCACTTTCAGTTACTAACGTTACTGTAGATGGTAGTGTAGCAATTGTAGACTTTGCAGATGTATCTTGGACAAGTGCAACCTTTACGGCTCGTGGTTGTCTAATTTATAACTCATCACAGTCAAATAAGACTGTAGCTGTTGTAGACTTTGGTGGTGATAAGACAGCAACAAATGGTACGTTTACTGTTCAATTCCCTGTCGCTGGTGCTACAACTGCAATTGTACGTTTAGCTTAATAATATATGGCTGGTTACGGCAGCAATCCTTATGGTTACTATGGGTATGGAATTGATACTCAGGATGCTACCGTTGTTTTAAATAATTCACAAGGGTATGGTTATTGGGGTTATGGTGACTTTGCCTATAGTGAAGCTGATTTAGTAGGAGAAATACAATCTAGTTTAGGATCAGTTGTAGTTACAATCGGTTCTATCTTTGAAATTACAGGACAAGAAGCTACTTATTCTGTAGGAACAGTTGACGTAACTGGTGATGCTTTAATTAGCATTGATGGTCAACAAGCTATCTTTGGAGTCGGTACTCCTCTTGTAGTTATTGATCATGCCGCTGTACCTCAAGGACAAGAAGCAACTTATTCTCTCGGAACTGTAGATACTTTTGCTGGTGCAACTGTAGTACCAACCGGACAAGAAAGTGTTTACTCTGTTGGTAGTGTAGATATTGTTGCTAGTATTACTGTTGAGATAACTGGACAACAAGCTACTTTTGAACTAGGTACTCCAACAGCAGTTGTTGATGTTAATGTACCAATTACAGGCCAACAAGTTAAATACAGTTTAGGAAGTGTAAGTGTAACTGGAAATGCTCTTGTACTTCTAACAGGACAAAAGGCTACCTTTACTGTAAATTCTTCTACTGGATTTGGTTTATGGTCTATTGAACGTGGAAATGCAACAACAGAAAATTGGACAAGAGAACCAGGAACTGGTAGTGCAAGTTGGACTAGAGAATTAGGCAGCGGTACAACGGAAACCTGGACAGTAGAAAGAAGAAGGGCAGCGTAAATGCCAGCATTAACTTATAATACTTTAGTGTCACAAGTTCAAGACACCCTTGAAAATGATGATACAGATTTTGTAAATGCTATTCCAGATTTTATTCGACGGGCAGAAAATCGTATGACTCGTGAGCTTGATTCAGAAGGATTAACTGAATATGCTACGAGTAACTTTACTGCTTCTGATGCATTTTTAAGTATGCCTTCCAATATACTTATTGTAAAGAATGTTAATTACATTAATTCAAGTGGAAGCCGTGTATCACTTCTTCTTCGTACAAAGGAATTTACAGAAGATTACTGGCCTGTACGTTCTTCTGTTGGTGTTCCTAAATATTATGCCAAATTTAGAAATGATAAACTTATCATTGTACCAACTCCCACATCAGCTAATGTAGTCGAGTTAGAGTATGTTGTTCAACCTTCTACTTTAAGTACAGGAAAACAAACTAATTACTATACTAACTTTTGTGCTAATGCATTGTTCTATGCTACTATGGTAGAGGCATGTTATTACATGAAAAACTTTACTGCTGCACAAGTTTGGGATGGTCAATATCAACGAGCCTCACTGACCCTTGTTAACGAGGCAAGACGTAATCGCAGAGACGATATGGAAACTGTAGCTTCACCCGCAGGAAGTGGTGATACTTTAATTGACGGAGCTAGATAAAAATGCCTAGTACATATACCACACGTATTCGACTAGAGAAACAAGCAACGGGTGAAAACTCTAATACTTGGGGTAGCCGACTTAACTCCAACGTATTTTCACTTGTAGACCAAGCTGTTGCTGGATATACCTCAATTGCTTTAGCAGCAGATAGCGTAACTCTTAGTGTAGAGAATGGTTCTGTTGACCAAGCTCGTAGTGCAATTCTTGAACTGCATGGTACACTAACATCAAGTGTAGATGTTATCATTCCTTCTGTAACAAAACAGTATCTTGTACGTAACAATACGTCTGGTGCCTTTTCTGTTACAATGAAATGTGCTGGTGGAGACGGTACTGCTGTTCCACAAGGTTATGCTGCAATTATGTATTGCGATGGCGTTTCTGTACGATCTGCTTTTGGTACAGGAGCTTCACGAAATATTGGTACAAGCGTAACTGAAATTCCTGATATTTCAATTGCTGATGCTCGTTATGTTCAAACTTCTTCTGATTCAACAATTACTGGCTCCAAAACATTTACTAGCGTAACAAACTTTGATAATATTGTAAACGTATCTGGTGCAGCACGAGGTACAATCATTACTCTTACAGATGCAGCTTGCATTGCAGTTTCTTCAAGCAACGCAAATAACTTTGTTGTAACTCTAGGCGGTAATCGTACTTTAAAAGCAATGACCCCTGCACAACCAGGACAAACAGGACTTATCTATGTATACCAAGATGGAACTGGTAGTCGTACTCTTGCTTATAATAGTGTTTATAAGTTTGCTGGTGGGACTGCTCCAACTCTTACTACAACTGCTTCCGCTGTTGATATTCTTTCTTATAGTGTACGTACTTCAACAGCAATTGATGCAGAACTAAAGGCAGACTTTAAGTAAAAAAGGGAATAGTTATTAATGTCTATCGTAAGAGTACCTTTTAGTTTAACAGGCGGCGTTGCTGCTGACTACGTCCCTGCTGGCGCAATTTGGCTTGACGGTAGCGCGGACTATCTGACGAGGACACCCGGCAGCGCGGGAAACCGAAAGACCTGGACTTACAGCACCTGGATTAAACGGTCGGGCCTTGGCTCCGATCAAGTTTTTACCCCAGGAGCATTGGGTAGTACCGGTGGTGGTTACTACGTTCAATTTGATAGCAGCGATACGCTCACGTGGTATGCGTATTATAATGGCTCGTCATGGATCGGTAGGTTGACCCCAAATGCCGTATACCGTGATCCGACTGCATGGATGAACATCGTAATTGTATTCGATAGCACGCAAGCGACGGCCTCGGATAGATTGTCGTTGTTCGTAAACGGCACCAAGATTTCCTCTTTCAGTGTTGAGAGTTACCCCGCGCAGAATGTTGACGGACCAACAAACAACAACCAGCAGCATTGGCTCGGGTGCAATGTCAGCACGGCGCAGTTCTACAACGGCTATTTGTCCGAGTGTGTCATGCTCGACGGCTATCGTTCAACGGATGCCACTGAGTTCGGTGAATACGACACTAATGGCAACTGGGTTCCGATTGATCCTACCTCTGTAGTCACAGCCAACAAAGGCACCAATGGTTTCTGGCTAGACTTTGCTGACAGCGCCGATCTTGGCAAAGACGTTTCAACAAGCGTTACTAAAGTTCCTGCTAGTGGTTCATATATTGGTGATTTAACTGGTGGTGGTGGATTAGCCGCCGCATTCAACAATACCATTGATACCGGCGCAAACGGTGCCGGTGGCTATAGTACAGCCGCAACCTCATTTTATCTTGGTATGGATCATGGTAGTGGCGTAACTAAGACCATTACTGGATTTAAAATTTATCAACCAAGTAACGGACGTATTCATTCAAGTGCGTCACATACAATTCAACTTTACGGTTCTAACTCCGCACCTACATCTGAAACAGATGGAACAGTTTTATTTTCAGGTACGTTTGACGACACGCCAGCAAGTGGTGGGTATTCTTCATATAACTCTGGTATTACAACAAGCACAGCTTATCGCTATCACTGGATACGTTTTTACGGCATGTCCAGCGCAACTAACTCCGTTGCTGAGTTTCAAATGTTTGAAGGTGGAACAGATTTACCAAACTCGTTCTTCCCAATCAGCATGTCAGCCGCCAACGCCACTTCTGATCGTCCTGCTGACGATGCGGACAACGATGTTGGAAACTATGCAACTTGGAACCCAAACAGCAAAGCGGGAATGACTTCAAATGCGACATATTCGGAAGGAAATCTAAGAGCATCGTCAGGCGCGACAGGTTGCAACTTGCAAACGTCAATCGCGGTGGGTTCCGGTAAATGGTACTGCGAGTTTCTAGTTAACTCCGCTGCCAGCAACTATCCGCTTCTAGGCGTATCCGATCCGTCCATTGATGAAAATGGTTGGGTTTGGGTTGGTGCTGGCGTCAGGTCAGGGGACGGCTACAAAACAGATTACCCGTTTGATAGTTCCGACGCATACGGCGCAGCGTACACATCTGGCACGGACGTAGTTATGTGTGCTATGGACCTTGATAACGGTGCCGTTTGGATGGGGCTTAACGGTACGTGGTGGAATAGTGCAACGTCATCGGAAATTGCAGCCGGGACAACCACAAACGCACTTTCTACATCGGCGGAATGGGCCGCGTTAGGTGACGGAACCCCGCTTTGCTTTGGTGCTGGCGTTTACACCGCAGACGTAACTATTAGGACGAAAGAATCGGCTTGGTCTTATTCGGCTCCAACTGGTTTCAAGTCACTAAACACGGCGAACCTTCCCGCCCCAACGGTTACTGATCCGTCTGCATACTTTTCAGTCGGAACCCATACAGGTTCGGGTTCTACTGATAGTTATGATAGTGGCCTTGATAGCATTGGGCTGTTGATTGCCAAGCGTTACGATGGTGCTGCCGGTTGGGAATGGTTTGACGCGGTTCGTGGAGCAAATTCACTACTTCAATCAAACAACGCCGATGACGCTGTAACCAAAACTGGTTTCAGTTTCAGTGGCGGTACGTTCAACTTTGACAACACGGCAAACCTTGGCCAATCCGGCACTAACCATGTTGTCTATACGTTGAAGGCCAACGGTGCGGGTTCTTCCAACACCGATGGTTCAATTACTTCAACGGTAAGTGCTGCCGCTCATGGCGGATTTTCAATTGGAACTTATACTGGAACTGGAAGTGCTGCTACAGTAGGACACGGACTATCTCGTGCACCAGAATGGGTAATTGTAAAAATGATTGCCGGAACTGGTACGCAGACCTGGACAGTGTTTCAGAAAGACATATTTGATGGGGCAAGTAACGCATACATTATCTTAAATCTTCCTGACGCCAGTACTAGTGGTGCTTCGTTTAGTAGCACAGCCCCAACGGCCAGTGTGTTTAGCGTTGGCAACGATGCAACAAATCAAAGTAGTTCTACTTTTGTATTCTATGCCTTCGCTAAAACACCTGGGCTTATTGCTAGTGGGAAATATACTGGCAACGGTTCTTCTACGGACGGTCCTTACGTTGTCGTTGATGACGGTGCATCCGGGTTCCGTCCTAAATGGCTGATGGTTAAGCGAACGGATGGTGCTTACGATTGGCAGATCGTTGACGCGATTCGCGACACATACAATCCGGTCAACAAGAACCTATCCGCGAACCTCAGCGTAGCAGAAGGTTCCGGTTTGAATGTTGATTTTACAGCCAATGGGTTCAAGTGGCGCGTTGCATCTAATAGCGTAAACGCCAGCGGCGGAACATACATCTACCTAGCCTTCGCGGAATATCCGTTTGGTGGCGAAGATGTCGCTCAGGCGAAGGCACGGTAAACTACAATGGAGTTTGGTATTCGTGAACTTATTCAGTTTGCAACTTTACTTGCTTCTCTTGCTGGTGCTTTTGCAGTTGTTAAATCTCAAGTTTCTAGAATTATTCAAGATTTAACACAACTACAGAACTACGTAAGTAAACTAGAAAATAGATTAGAAGCAATAGAAAGTGGACAAGCTGTAATTAAACATCAAGTTGGAGTATTTTCAAATATTCTTGCACCAGCTAAATTAGAACAAAACCATAAAGCAATTGCTGAATTACAAACTGAAATGAGAGTTGTTCATAAAAATTTAGATAAAATTTATAGCATGCATAACGGTAGTCACCCACCAGTAGGAGCTAAATAAGAAATGAAACTAGAAGAACCAACAAAACAAATTATTGATGCTGGTGCTGGTGTTGTTACCATTGGTGCAATACTGGAAATGGTTCCAGAAATTACTGCTGTACTTTCTTTAATTTGGGTTGTAATTAGAATTTTAGAAACAGAAACTATTAAAAATGTTATTAACAAATATACTAAGAAGGATGATTAATCATGTGGGCTAAAGTAGAAAATGGACAGATTATAGGAATTGTCCGTGGTAATCAAGGTGTAACTGTAAACGGAACACAATATCCGTCTTCTATCTTTAAGCTTTGGTCTAAAGAAGAGTTACGTGGTATTGGCTTTGTTCCTTACTCTATTCAAAAGGGTGGAGATACTCGTTTTCAAACAGAAGGTGGCGTTGTCAATAATCTTAGTGATGACGGTACGGAAGCAATTGGAGTAACTCAATATACCGACAAGAATTTAGAAGATATTCTTGTTGTTGAAGAAAATGGCGATGGAGTTTTTCCAGTTATTGATCCTAAAACTGGCGAACAAATGGTACAAACTGGTCTAAAAACTCAATACAAGGATCAAAATAATCAAATCTGTTACTCAAAACTTTCTGTATCAGATTGGTATGTAATTCGTGCAACTGAAACAGGTGGTACTGTTCCTGATGCAATTACTGTATATCGTTCTGCTGTTCGTACAAAAGCCAATGAAATTGAAGCAGCCATTAATGCTTGTTCAACAATGGATCAATTCAAAGCTTTGTTTGTAATACCAGTTGATGGAGATGGAAAACCAACAGGTAATGCGCCAATTAGTGATTGGCCTGAAGAATAATGAATAAGTTTAAAAAGTTATTCATTGGATTTTTATTTTTTTCATTAATTAGTGTTTTTACATTTAAAGTAAAGGCTGAAGAAAGTTTTCAAGTAGGACAAATTCCATACATTAATTTTTTCTGTAAAGATGAAAAATCAATGTTAGCGATAGCAGAAGCAGATGTAGCTGGTTATCAACAATCTAATTTAGTAGCTAAAATGCTAATGCAATTTGGACAATGTGTTTTTTCTCCTTACCCTGTTCAAATTGAAATTGTATCAATAGTTATGGATTATGTAGATTACGAAAAGAAAAAAGTACAAGTTATAAAAGGTAAAATTAAAGATACGTTTGTTTACTCAGGACTGTATGCTTATCAAGCTCCTAAAGTTCCATTTAAAAATAAAGAAAAAAGAACATAAGAATAATAAAGGAATGGAATGTCTACAGATACTAAACGAGTACCTATAGATTTCAAAGCTGGTATTAACCGAGAAAATACACAATATACAACAGGTGGATATTGGTATGATGTAAACCGGGTTAGGTTTCGTAGCGGTAAACCAGAAAACATTCGCGGTTGGCAGAAAAAATTAAATACTCAGTACAATGGAATTGCCAGAACAATTACGTCCTGGGCTTCTCTTTCTGGTAATCTATATGCCGCCTTTGGAACTGATCAACTGTTATATCTTTATAATGGTGGAGCAATCTTTGACATTACTCCTGTAAATACTTCTGCAACAACTTCCGCTACTTCTCCTATTATGTATACAAGTACAGGAAGTACGAAGATTGTAGTAGATTGGGTAAGTCAAACTCCTGATCTTTCTCAAATTGGTCTTACACAAAATACTTTTGTTATTGTTAGCTCCGGTGGAGATAGTCTTGGTGGCATTTCTTTAGACGGACAGTTTAGAACTTCTATTCCTGCTAATCTTTCTACTAATCGTTATTTTAAAATTATAACAAATACAACCGCTGTCTCTGATGCAAATAGAACTTCTGCTACTAACTTTAAATTTCTTTTAAATGCTGGTAGCCAAACACAAGTAGAAGACCTTGGTTATGGTACGTATCTTTGGAATGAACCAAGAGCAAACGGACAAGGCTACGGTGTACCAGCTTCTGTAGGTACAGGATTTGCTGTTCTTCCTCGTAACTGGTCCTTGTCACAATGGGGTGAAGATTTAATTGCTTGTCCACGTAACGGTTCTATTTACATTTGGAATGAAAATGGTGGAACAGGACAAAGGTCTACTATTATTACAAGTTGTCCAACACAAAATACTTTAGCACGAGTATCTCCATTGGATAGACATCTTATTGCTTTTGGAACAATGACACTTACTTCTGTTTTTGATCCAATGCTTATTCGTTGGTCTAATCAAGAAGACTATAACGACTGGATTACATCTGTTGGTAATACTGCTGGTGAACAAAGAATTGGTGATGGTTCAAAGATTGTTGGAGCAATCAACTCACGTAACCAAATTCTAGTTTGGACTGATAACGCTCTTCATAGTATGACTTATGTAGGTGTTCCATTTGTGTTTTCATTCCAACAACTAGGAACAAACTGTGGAGCCGTTGGTTTACATGCAGCGGTAGAAGCAGATGGAAGAGCTTTCTGGATGTCTTTTAAAGATTTCTATATGTATGATGGTGCATTAAAAGCTCTTCCTTGTACAGTCAGTCAATACATTTTTGATGATATTAATACTTCATACTTTGATAAGGTATTTGCTGGGTTTAATAAAGAGTTTACAGAAGTAACTTGGTTATATCCTGGTAATGGTAGCACAGAATGTAATAAATATGTTACTTATAATCCTTCTGAAAACTGGTGGAGCTATGGCGAAGCTAAATGGACTACATGGGAAGATAAGAAATTATATGATACAATATTAACTACAGGTAATGATTCATATCTTTATGATAATGAACCAGATGATGTATATACTGGTGATGGTGCTGCTATTGATTCCTTTGTTCAAAGCGGATCATTTGACTTAGATAAAGCTTCATTTGGAAATAATCTAGTATTCGTTGATCGTATCATTCCAGACTTTGATTTCTTTAATACTGGTGGTGATGTAAATATTACAGTAAGTTTTAAAAGGTATCCTCAATCCTCTACACAAACTGATAAAGGTCCATTTAACGTATCTCAAAATACCGAAAAGATTAGTATGCGTGGAAGAGGAAGAGATGCTACTATTAAAATTGAAAGAGGAACTAAACCAAATACTGGTTGGAGATTTGGTGCTATCAGTTTAGATATGGTTCAAGACGGGGAACGTTAAATAAATGTCTACTGGTAACAGAAATATTCAACGTTATCCAGACTTTCCTCGTATTGTTCCAGAAACAATTGAAGAAGGTTGGAATGGAATTATTAGATGGGCGGCAAGTCTTGTTCGTTCACTGGAAGAAAAAGAATCTCTTAATATCTTTAATGTTTTAATTGATCAAAATAAAAGTATTCAAGTAGATGGAAGAATAAGAGTAGGAGATACGGCAGCATCCGTTACTGCACAAGCTGGTGATATTAGATTTAATACATCAACAAACAAACACCAAGGTTATGACGGTACTAGCTGGAATGATTTATATTAATAAATATTAAAAGGGAATAATTAAAAATGAACAATAATTATTATAGTCAAAATTATAATCCAGATACCGGAGTAGAAGAGTACGGTCTTGGTGGTATTGTCAAAGCTTTAGCTCCAATGGCTGTAGGATTTCTAACTGGTGGTGCCGGTCTTCCATTATATGCTTCTCTTGGTCTTGGTGGACTTACAGGATATGCTTTAGCTGGTAGAGATAGAGGATTTCTTGATTTTGTAAAAGGTGCTTTAGGCGCTTATCCTGGCGCTTCTCTACATGGTATTGGATCAGAAGCAGTAACAGCGGCTGATGCAGCGGCGGCTGCTGATGCAACGGCGGTTGCTGATGCGGGAAAAGTATTTGCCCCACAAGCTATATCAGATGGTACTGGAACAGTGTCTTCTTTTTTAAATCAAGGGTATACTCCAACAGCTACTGGTTTTTCTGGAATTGAAAAATCTATCTCTGGATTAGGAGATGTTCTAGGCCGAGAAGGTGGCTTAAAATCAATTCTTAAAGGAAGTGCTGAAGGAGCTTTACCATATGCTACAGAACTTGGTCTAGCTGGACAATTTATACAAACTCCCGCTGAGATGGGTGGATCAAGTGCAGCCTTTGGTGGTGATATGTCTGCACCTACTGGTGGAATGACTGAAGAACAAAAAGAAGCTTATCTAAAAAGCCTTGGCAGAACACCTTATACCGCTCCTAATGTTGGTATTGGTTCTACCAAAGGTCCAGTATTTGCTGCTGCTGGTGGTGGTAAAATTCCAGGAGAAGGTCTAGAAAGTGGTAGCTTTGTATTACCCGCTGATGTTGTTTCTCATGCTGGTGATGGTAATACAAATGCTGGTATCTTCCGTCTAAACAAAATGTTTGGTGGTGGTTCAGCTTCCTATGCACTTGGTGGTGGTGTTAAAGGACCAACTGGTGGATTAGATGATCTACGTCAAACTACAATTGATGGAAAACGTGCAGCCGCTCTTTCAGATGGTGAGTATGTTGTTCCTCGTGATGCTGTTAGTAGATTAGGTGGCGGAAGCAATAAAGAAGGTGCAGAAAAGTTGTATAATTTCATGAAGAATATTAGATTAAACAAAACTGGTAAGACACAACAGCCTCAAAATAGTCTAACTCTTCAAGGTCTACGAGGCATGATGGCTTAAAATTATGGAGTTTAAATGTCTAATGAAAAAATGGAAACAGAGTTTTCCATTATTCCTTCGGAACATATTTTAAAAGTTTGGAATAACATTGCACCTTTATTAGAAAGATTAATTGAAAGACAAGGGTTTTCTTCTTTAGAGAAAGAATTTAAAAAACTAGCGATAAATAAAAGCCATACACTTTGGATAGCTTGGAATAAAAAAGATTTTAATGATGTTGTCATGGTTCTTCAAACGAGAATTTATGATAATATTTTACAAATTGAATCATGCGCTGGTAAGGATTTAAATTCCTGGATGGATTGTTATCTTGAACATTGTGAAACTCTAGCACAATATGGAAGAGATAATAACTGTAAAAAATCTGTAATTTTTAACGGAAGAAAAGGTTGGAGTAAAATTCTTTCTAAAATAAATATGAAAGTAACAGGATACAGCTACGAAAAAGAATTGTAGGAAATAATAAAAATGAAAAAGATCGTTCTTGATAAGCTAACAATTAAACAAAAGATTAAACTATTTAATCAGCTTTATAATGATATTGCTGATTGTGGTATTAATGGTGACACAGAACTTGCGCATGTTAATAAATATGAAGCTGCTGTTCTTCGTGCTATGGGTGGATCAGGTACTGTAAACAAGTGTACTAATCTTGTTCAGTACTTTGGTGGTGGTGGTTCACCTCCTGCTCCTCCTCCTGCTTCAGAACAGGTTGTTAAACAAGTATCTGATCTTCCAGAATATGCAAAGCCATATGTAGAACGTCTTTTTGCTCGTGCAGAAGAAGCTTATCAAGAACCTTATGTACCCTATACTGGTCAACGTCTCGCTGAAGTAACTCCAGAACAACGTGTAGCTTTTTCTGGTCTTGAGTCTTTTCTTACTGAAGTTGATCCTGTAACTGGTGAACGTACTTTCAAAGCCCCTGCTCAACAAGAATTAGATATTGCTAAAGGACTAGCTGCTCAAGGAACGGTTGGACTTGGTGATATTAGTGCAGAACAGCTTAAAGAAAAATATATGTCTCCATATCAACAAGCTGTTACAGATATTCAAAAACGTGAATTTGCAAAAGAAGCTGCAAGGCGTGAACAACAACGCGCTGCTCTTGCTGGAAAGGCAGGAGCTTTTGGTGGTAGTCGTGATGTTTTAGAACGTATGCTTGGTGAAGAAGCTACTCAACGTGGATTAAGTGATATTGAAGCTACAGGTTCTCAAAAAGCATATGAATCTGCACTTCAACAATTCCGTGCAGATCAAGCTGCTAAAATGGGAGGAGCTGCTCAATTTGCTCAGTTAGGTCAATCAGAACAAGCTCTTGGATTATCAGGTCTAGGTGCTTTACAAGCTGCTGGTGAAGCTCAACGTGGTTTACAACAACAGCCTCTTGACATTGCTTATGAAGAATTTGCAAGACAGCAAACTTATCCATTACAGCAAATTCAAGACCTTAGCGGTATCTATCGTGGATTCCAAATGCAACCATCTACTTATAAAACTGCTGCTACTTATCAAGCACCACCTAGCCTTGGTCAACAACTTCTTGGTGCTGGTTCAGTTGCCGCTGGTATTGCCTCTGGTCTTGGTAAGCCTTTATTTGGTGCCGGGGGTGGTTTAGTAGGACTAGCCAATGGTGGAATGGTAGAGAAATATCAAAAGGGTGGTTATCCATTAAGTGATGCACAATTAGAATTATTAAGTCAATTTGGTATTGAACCAGATGATTCAATAGAAGATTTATCAGAAGTTACACCATATAAAACAGATAATCCTTATTCTGGATTTGCAAAACCAAAGGGGAAGGACATTCCTCAGATACAAGAATCAATTGATGAAACTTTTGTTTTACCACCAGAAGTTTCTGGTGAGGGTGATATTATACAACCAACTTATTTTGATAAATTAAAAGAATATAAAAGAATTGCAAATCTTCCTATAACAGTTGAGGGAGGTTTTAATGATGATCTAAATATAGCTGATATAGCTGATCTACCTTTATCAAGTGATATATCTAAACCAGAAGAAAAAGGTGGTAAGCCTAAACAAGACGATAAAAAAGAAAAACCATTCTTTAATCTTGAAGCTGCACTTCCTTATTTTCAAGCTGCTGCACAATTTACTAGACCAGGGCAAGATACAGCTACTGCTGCTCTAGCTGGTCTAAAAGAATTTGCTGGTGCAAAAAAGCTAATGAGAGAAGCTGAAACAGAAGCTGAAAAACGTAAAATTGATAAACAATATAAAGAAGCATTAGCTAGCCAAGCTTTAGCACAAGCTGAATATATGAAGAAAAAACCTGATATTGATTTTTCAAAACTTAAATCTGAAGAAAGAGATAAGTTAATTGAGTCTTTCAGAAAACAAAAAGAAGCTTATATTAAAGCTCAAGCTGACTCATCTGGAAATCCTGCCTTAGTAGATAAGTACCAAACGGTAATAAATGAACTAGATGTATTATTAAAACGTGCTATGCAAGCTAAATATGGTAATCTATTTACTCCTGCAACACCACTTCGTGCAACTGAAAAAAAGTAACTAAATAATGGTTGAAAGAACTTATTCAGTTCAAAATGATGACGGTACTGTTAGAGATATAGCCGTTGATATTCCATCTTTTTATGACGAGACTCAAGAAAAAAGAGACTTTTATGTAAATGATATTTATTTACCTTATGAAGATTCTGGCTTAAAAGCCGCTCAAGAAAATCCTGATCATCCATTCTCATCCCTTCCTGATTGGGCTGCACGAGGTTTCTATCGCCTTGGAGAAATGGCTAATGTTGCTCAAGTTCGCCTTGGTTTTGACAATCCAGAAAATGCTGCAAAAGATATTCAAGATTATCAAAACTATTTAGCTCAGGTTCCTTACAGTAAAGAAGTAGAAGAAGCTATCACCGCTCTTGGTACTGCTGAAAGCGTTGGAGAGTTTTGGGATGCAGCTACAACAACCGCTGGCCTAAAAGCTATTGGAACTGTTGTTGGTGAATCCTTTGCTACGTTTGCTCCAGCTTTAGGCGCAACAGCTTTAGCTGCAATTGGTGGTGCTGGTCCTGTTGCCTTAGCCTCTGTAGCTGGTCTTGGTAGTTTAGCAACAGAAGTAGGTGCTTCTACTCTTGAGGCTATGAATGAATATCTTGTAGAACAAACAGGAAAGCAATCTCCTTTAAAAGATGATAAATTAGTAGCAGACCTTCTTAAAGATGAAGACAGAATGGCTGAGTTTGAAGCCTTTGCTGTTAAACGTGGTATTCCAATTGCTGCCGTTGATGCTCTTTCTGTTGGTTTTGCTGGTAAATTAGTAGGTGCAGTTCAAAGGTCAAAAAAGGCAGCGGAAGAAGCAGGAAGAACATATTCTAAACTTAAAGTACCCGCTGCTATTGGTACGGAAGCTCTTGTTATTCAGCCTACTCTTGGAGGTGCTGGTGAATTTGCTGCACAGATTGCATCTGGTCAAGATGTTAAACTAGGTGAAATTCTTCTTGAAGGTGTAGCAGAAATTCCAGGCGGTACTTTTGAAATTGGCCTTGGTTTAATGTCTCGTAATAAGGGACAGGAAGATACTGAAGCCAGAGAAACTACTGTAGAAAATCCTGTTTCAGAAGAAGTTCGTGGTATGGGTTCTGCCACGGCTCAACTTAAATTCGTTGATAGTATTTCAGCAGATGATGAACTTAATACAGTTCTTAGAGATTTATCCGCTGGTGGTGATAAAGCTAAACCATATCTTGATCGTATTCTTAATTGGGTAAATCCAAGTGAAATTAAAAAAGATAATTGGATTGTTAAAAAGAATTTTGATGATATTTTTGGTTTTGAAAACAAGAAAAGCAAGGAAGCTTTAACGGAATATCTTATTAAAGAAGGCTATGTCGAACCAAAGAAAGGTTCTAAAAATCTTTTAGATTGGACTGCTAAAGCAGAAGAAGAATTTAATATTGAATATCAAGCTTCTCTAAATAAAGAGAAAGATAGAAAAACATATTATGATTTAGGCCAATTAAAGGGTGAGCTAACAAGACAATTAAAAACTGCTGATGGGCGTTCTGCTCCTAGACTTCAAAGACAAATTCAAGCTGTAGAAGAAGAACAACAAAGGTATCGTTATGCAGCTACGGATAAGCCATCTCCAGAATGGCACATGCAAGCCACTCGTCAAAGACAGCTTGCTCCAGAAGATATAACATATACTGATATAAAACAAGCTGGTTTTGTTCCAAGTTACATAACAACAGAAGGGCAAGCTAGAACATTTGCAGAACAAAATAATATTTCAGAAGATCAAATTCCAAATCTAATTGGACAACTTACATATCGTCTTGGTGAGGGATTATATCAAGATTATCTAGCTCAACGTTTAGATGCTAGAGAAAAACAAATTCTAGAAAAAGAAAGACCTTTCATTCTTCCTAATCGCATCAAGACTTCTCTTGATGGTGTTCTTAAACGAGTTGGATTACAGAATGATCGTACTGGTAAACCATTTGCATCTGCACAAGATATTGCCAATGAGTATACTGAGTTAAAAGAAACACAGAAACTTATTGAAGAACAACAAGCTGTCAATGACGCTACAAATACTCAACAAACTGAACAACAAAAGAATGCGTCGAAGAATATTCAAGATCGTTTAAAACGTATGGAGAATATTTTTAAATCTGGTATTTGGAAAAGAACTAGTAGAGAAAACGATGTTGTAATTCCTACTCCTTACTTTGAAATGGACAGCCAAAGCCCAGAAAGACAACAGCGAATTGATAACATCAATACAAAGTTTGCTCTTAATGATGCAAATGTTTCTATTCTTCCAGAGAAGATTAAAGCTCCTGGTGATATAATTCTTGATGTTGATTTACAAGCTTTTGTTGATAAAGAAAAAATTAAATTACTAGAAGACCCTGATTCTGAAGAACAGCTAGTTGATGAAATTAAAACTATGCAGTCTGTATCAGAGGTTCTTGATCCTGCTCAACCTGTATCTCAAGACTTAAATCAAAATAATATCAAAGATATATATTTAACCGATATTGAAGACGCAGCTAATAAACTATTCTTTTCTCCAGAATTAGTAACTGAAGAAGAAATAGCAGCAGCGGCACCACAATTAAAAGAATATTATGAAGGTTTAGATTTAGCAAAGAGCGGTAAAACTCTATGGTCAAATGCATGGAGCCTTACTCTACCAACTAGAATTGCAGAAAAAGTTCCAGCATTTAGAAAATTTTATGATATTTTATTAGTAGGAAGACGAGCAAGTCGTGAACAAAAGAATATATTTGGTTTTCAAGGTTTAAGAGATTTCTTTACTAAAACAACTGGTGAAGAACAGAAGATAATTAGTAAGTTTGCTGTTATTCTTGATGCTCTTGGTACTTCTAAACAAGTTAAATTAACTGTAGATAAAGAAAGTGGAGATGCAATTCTAACTATTGCTCCAGAACCAGTTGCTACGATTGATCCTGAAACAAATGAAGTATCTACGGATATTGATGCAGATCACTACAGAACTATTCTAGCTAGTCTTAATGTTCAGCCTGGAACCATTCGCCTACCTAAAAAGCTTTTTAATAAATATAATGAAGCAAGACGAGGATTTGACCGTATGTATGAAACGGTTGGTCGTGGCTTCATTCGCTTCTTCTTACAAAAAGCTCCTCTATATGGAAATATTAAAGAGGCACAGGGAGATACAATGACTGTTCTTAATGATAAGATTAGACAGTCAGTTCGTATGTATCTAAATGATCTTTCAAAATTAGTTCCTCTTTCTACTTTAAATTTTGAAATTATTCCAAGAGGAAATAAAAATCCAATCACTGTTAATATTATGGATTTAGAATCATATACAAAAGATTTAAATAATAATCAATTAGCAACTCAAATTTTAACTAAATTTAAAGATGATAATAAAGATACATTTAAAAAAGGAAGTAGAGAAAATCTTTTAATAGATAATGTAATATCTCAGCTTAATATTATTAAATTTATTAATGATTACGAAACAACAAAAACACGTAATCCATATTATATTCCTCGCCAACGTCAAGGAGATTTTTTCTTTAAAGTCTATGATAATAAACTTAAAAAGATTATTCACTATGAAACCAGTACTCCAAGAATTTTAGATAGCGATTTTACTCCTCGGTTTATTTCAGATCAAAGAAAGAGACTAAATGAACGATTAAAACAACTAAAAGAAAGTGGTATTTATGCTGATTCAAAAAGATATACAATATCTGAAATAGGCACCAGAGTAGAAACTAAGAAAGATATTCTAAAAAAATTAGATGTTGAGGATATTGGTATACTTCAAAGGTTGGCAGATGCTTTTGGATATAACAAAGATAAAGATCAAGTAAAAGAATTTATTGGACAGTTAGAAACTGCAATTACTACAGATGGCTTCAACAAGTTTCTTGAAACTAGAGAAGCTAAAAATGTCGTTAATGGTTATTATACTCCTGCTACTGCTGATAATTATCTTGCATATTCTTTAAGTAATTATATTCGTACAGGTTCAGATACTGCCTCAAACCTTGAATATTATCGTCCTATGAGAACAGCTTTAAATAAGCTTGCAGAAGAACTAGGAGAAAACCATAAACTAGTTAAAACTGCTGAAAAGCTAGTTGAAAATATCAATGATCCTGCTGATGCTGGTTCTGTTTTAAAAGGACTAACATTCCATTATACAATTGGCATGAACTTTAGTTCTGCTATTGTTAACTTAACACAGCTATTTGTTGCTACTCTTCCAGTTCTAAAAGTTGTTGTTGGAAAAGGCTCAACAAGAGAACTACTAAAAGCAATGAACGATGCTAGACTTTTATTTAAGCTTTCTAAGGATCGTTTAGATACTTATGGTTTTAATTTTGAAAGCCCAACAGTTCCTCAACAAGTAAAAGGTAAAATTAGTCAAGATGAATGGAACATGCTACGTGATCTTCACTCTCGTGGCATTATTCAAGCTGTAACAAGTATCGACTCTGGAGCCAATCTAGCAAGAACATTAGGAGAGTTAAATAATAGATTACCACCTAACGCTGCTCAAGCTGGTGCAAAAATTTTAGAAGCTAGTTCTTTCATGTTTGGTGCGATAGAGCAAATTAACCGTATCACAACTGCCTTAACGACATACAGACTAGCAAAGAAATCTCCAAGTAATCTCAAGAAGCTTGATGATTATTCAAAATACACTGTGTATTCTACTCGTAAGACAACTCCAACTCAAGCCGCTGAAATGATGGTTATGAAGACACAGTTTCTAATTAGTAAGGAAAACAGGCCAGAGCTATTCCATAAAGGATTTTGGAATATTGCTACACAGTTTATGCCTTATGTTATTAACTATGTTGGTTTGTATGCTCAAGCACTATCAATTGCAAAAGTAGATAAGAAACTAGGAAGCGCATTACTAGGTTCTATGGTTCTAAGTATGCTTTTCTTTGCAGGAGCTATGGGACTTCCTTGGATGGAGAATATGAAACAACTTCTCCAAATGCTGTCTAAAGCAGTAAGTGACTATGAGTTTGATCTTGAAACCGGAATGAGACAAACCTTGGCTAGCCTTGGAATTACAGGCGTAGCTAACGACATCTTAATGAGCGGTGTATTTGGACAACTTACCGGCATTGACCTTAGACGCCGTGTAGGTGTTGGTGAAGTTATTCCATTTGATCTTATGGCTGGTGATCTATCCGTTGCATATGGACCAACTGGAAGCGTTGTTATTGATGCCGGTCGTAAGGCACTTGAAGCATTAAAACAAAAAGAATTTAATGCTGTTGAATTTGCAACTGCTTTCCTACCCGTTGGTATTAGAAATGCCTACGATGCAGCCGCTACTCAATTCCTTGATAAACCAGTACGTACAACTCAAGGCAGAGTATTAATGCCTTCTAAAGAAATTGGAACACTTGAAAACCTTGCTAAAGCTTTTGGCTTTACTCCTAAGTCTGTTGCAGAAGCTAGGCAACAACGGCAATATTATAAATTCTTACAAGGTGAAACAAAGGGTATTCAAGATTATTATTATTCACAACTTGCAAAGCATATCAATCTAGCTAACCTGGAATATACTAAGGGTGATATGTCAAACTATAAAAAACAAACTGATATTGTTCGGGATATTTATAAAGAAATAGCTGATCTTAATAGAGAGGCTGCAACTGAAAAACGTCCAGACTTAATTATTAATATTCAAAGTGAAGCCCTAAGAAATAGAATTGCTACAGAACTTCTGGGTCAAACAGATAAGGGTGTAGCCATGCGTAGCATAAGAAAGAATGCACGACCAATGGCAGAGGATGCTACTCTACGTAGGCTAGGACTTCTTACAAGAGATTAAAATTAATATTTGCATATAATCCTTATACCTTATAATATTACGTTACTGTCTTTAACAACTTAAATTTAATATACATAATCAAAATGTCAAACAAGCATGTCTTCGTGGGTTATGACCCTCGTGAAGCCCTGGCTTCTATTGTCTGCAAATACAGTATTATCTCAAATCTAAAAGTAGGTGACGATAATGTATCGGTAGACTTTATCAATAAGAAAAACCTTCAACAACAAAAACTCTACTATCGTAAAGCTTTTATTTCAGAGACTGGACAGTACTTCGATACTATCGACAGTAAGCCTTTCTCTACTGAGTTTTCCTTTAGTAGATTTCTAGTACCTGAAATCTGTAGGCAACAAGGAAAGGATGGCTGGGCTATCTTTGTTGATGGTGATGTTGTGTTTCTTGAAAACATCAAAAAGCTATTTGAATTAGCTGATGATCGTTATTCTGTAATGTGTGTAAAGTTTAACTGGATTCCAGATGAAAAAGAACGATACAAAATGGATAACGTTTTACAAACTCGTTACACAAAGAAGCTTTGGTCATCATTAATGATGTTCAATCTGAGCCATCCTGATGTACAGAAACTAGATCATATCACAGTAAATAATTCTAACGGTTCCCATCTTCATAAGTTTAAATGGACTAAAGATGAAGCTATTGGTCCTTTACCAGAAGAGTGGAACTTTGTTCCTGGTGTAACAAACAACGGAAAGAAGCCAAAGGCTATTCATTTTACAAAGGGTGGACCTTGGTTTGAGGAATACAAGGACTGTGACTTTGGAGAGGTTTGGATTGACTATCTACAATCAATTCCAAAGAATTTTATCATCAACCATTTAATGGACTAATCAATAAATGTCAAATAAATACACGATTGTTACATCCTTTCCAGTTAAAAGTTGGGATGTATACGGTGAACGTTTTCTAAATAGCTTCATTGAATATTGGCCAAAGGATATTCAACTTCTTTGTTATTGTGATGGTTATCCTCTACCAGACAACGCGCCTAAAGCCGATAACATTCATTACTTTGATCTACTAGACAATGACCGGCTAATTGAATTTAAGGAACGTAACAAACAGTTTGATGGTAAGGCTGGAAAGAATACGTATAACTTCTATCAAGATGCCGTGAAGTTTAGCCACAAGGTATACGCTCAACACATGGCTATGAATTATCTTCTAGACCGTGATGGTGGAAATGCACAGTGGTTGATTTGGTTGGATGCGGACAGTGTAACGTATGAGCCTATCACAGAAGAGTTGTTAAGCCAGACATTTAACGATGAAGCTGATATAGTCTATCTAGGCCGTAAGAATGCCTATGCCACATGTTCTTCTCTTATTGGCTATAATATCAATCCTGGCATAGTAGAAGTCTTCATGACTGATTATGTTAACTACTATAATTCAGACGAAGTTCTAAAGTTACAATGCTTTGCTGATAACTATGTGTTTGATCGTCTTCGCATTCTACATGAAGCTCATGGCATGGTTACACATGATCTTACACCGAACTGTGAAGGACTAGATGCTTTTGATTTATCTCCTCTAGGTAATCATATTGTTCATCTAAAGGGTAACAAGAAGTACGGCTCTGGAAATAATCCAAACTTCAAGGCACGTAGGTATGTTGATCTGTGTGCTATGGTCAAACACTATAAGCGTAAGAACATTCTAGAGATTGGCACATGGAATGGCGATACAGCTTGTGCAATGATCCAATCTGCCTTTGAGGCTAACGACACTGTTCACTACACTGGTATTGATCTATTTGAAGACGCTACGGATGAAACAGATAAGGAAGAGTTTAATGTAAAGAAGCATTATACAAAGAAGTCTGTTGAACTAAAGCTAACTGATCTTGCTAAAGAGTACGCAAAGATAAATAAGACTTTAACATTTTATCTAATGAAGGGCGACTCAAAAAGTAAGTTAAGTATTCTAAACGATCCTAGCCTTTGTAATATGTATAATGTAAAGCCTGACTTTGTTTTCATTGATGGTGGACATTCTACTGAAACTGTACGTAGTGACTATGAGCTTTGTAAGAACATTCCTGTCATCGTTCTGGATGATTATTATACAGAAGATGAACAAGGAAAAATGCCTACAGAGTTTTTAGGCGTCAACGATATTTATAAGGAACTAGGTGGTACTGATCGTACAGGTAAACAACGTAGGTTCATCATCTCTACTGGTGATAGAGTAGCCGGTGGTGGACATGTAAACCTTGCTGTTGTTCTGAATGATCTTAGCCTTCCAAATCCACCAGATACACACAAGGTTCCTGTTCAAGTTAATCCAAGAGATTGTGTACCTCCTGATAACATTCAAAACAACGTTCGTGAAAACATGAAGTTGTTCAATGATAACATGGTACAGCGTTGCCACTGGCATCATGGTAAACTTGTCTTAGCTTCTGCTGGTCCTTCTCTTGTTAAAAATCTAGATAAGATTAAGGAACTTCAGAAGCACGGAGCAAAGGTTTTCTGTGTTAAGCATTCTCATAATACATTGATTGAGAATGGTATCATTCCTTGGGGTTGCGTTATTCTTGATCCTCGTCCATTTGACGGAACATCTACGCACGGTATTGTTCGTAGAGAATTGTTAGCTGATCCTCATCCAAAGGTAAAGTACTTTGTCGCAAGCATGACTAACATTGATGTTACAAAGTATCTTGTTGAGAAAGGGGCTAACATTATTGGCTGGCATGCTTACACAAACGCTCTTATTGACATGCAAGAGTTACAGGAGCAGGAACTTATTACTGGCGGTACTTGCTCTGCAATGCGTACAATTGGTATCGGACATACACTAGGCTTCAGAGAGTTTCATATCTTTGGTATGGACTGCTGCCATGAAGGTGTTCCAGAAGACCTTGATGAAGTCGATATGTATGGAAAGAAGAAATGGATTAAGATTGGTATTCTAAATCCAAAGACAAAGGAAGAAGATATATTCTATACAACTGGTGAGCTATTAGCCTTGTCTCAAGACTTTGAGGCTTTGTTAAACAGAGAGAATGAGGTTGATATGGATATATTTGTTTATGGAGAAGGTGTAGCCCCTTCGTTGTTTAGAGGGTCTAACTATACAATAAAACCAGATTTTAAATCTCTGTATGGTGAATAAAAAATATGGATGATAAAATAGATAATGTAATCCCTTTTAAAAAAAGCTTACTAACAGTACAAGATGACCAAGAGTTATCCGAAAAGGAAATAGACGATATACATGGCTTTGTGTTAAAGAACCTAGACGATGTTCTAGAGAGTGTCAGAAACGACAAGAAAATAACAGGAGCTATGGTAGTACTATTTAACGAAGAAGGGAGAACAGACAATTACATCATGGGAAGCATCTCAGTCAGTAGGCTTTATACCGTTCTTTCCCTTTATAGACGGAATCTCTTGGATATTTACGCAACAGAGGAAACCGATTAGTATGGGCATACCTTTTGAACTTATAACAATGCTAGGCTCTGGTCTTATGTCTGGTCTTATGACAATGTGGAGCAGAAGTCAAGAAGCAAAACAGCAAGCATTTGATAGAGCAATTACCGGACTATCCGCTCAACGCAAGGCTATTAATGATGCACGTAAATACGAAAGCAAAGGCTTTCAGGTTACTCGCCGCATCATTGCCATCTCTGCTGTGTTTGCAATTATTGTTTGGCCTAAGATTGTAGCAGTATTTTGGCCTGATATTCCTGTTAACATTGGTTATACAGAATGGAACCCAGGTTTCCTTTTCTTTACAGAAGGAAAGGAAGCAATTAAATGGCAAGCTTTAACGGGCTTAGTGATTACACCACTTGATACTCACCTTCTTTCCGCTATCGTCGGATTGTATTTTGGTGCATCTATGGTTAAGAATGCTCGTTAAAAAGATAGACCATACAATAAAAATTATCGTACAGCCTATCTTTAAAACCTTTAAATCTTTTTTACTTATAAATCACATTCCTTTTTACCTGTTTCTGGATCGTAGAAACAAGCTGCCCCTTCTTGTTCATCTTTGATAGGGGCGTCAATCTTATTAAGAATGCCATACCGTTTACCAGCAAGCCTAAAGGTTGTTACACCCTTGAGCTTTCCTTTCCAAGCATTGGTATAGATATTCTTAAATTCTTCAAACGTTACAGCATCACCTACGTTGATAGTCTTTGAAATAGCACTGTCAATGAAGGGTTGTGCTGCTATCTGCATATCAAGATGATTGTCTACACTGAGATTGTCCGTAGTTTGTGAACGGATACCATACTTATTCCACACATAATCCTTTAGTTTAACGATGGTATGTCCTGTTTCTGTAAGGACTGTACGATCAAGCTCATGTGCAAAGACAGGCTCCAGTCCACTTGAAATGTTATCTGCACAGAAGCTGATAGTGCCGGTAGGAGCAATAGACATAAGATGGCTGTTACGCATACCTTGCTTCTTGATCTTTTCAATTAAGTCTTCTGGAAGACGAGAGACAAAGCCAGAGGCTGTGTACTTTTCCTTATCAAAGAATGGAAACGATCCTTTCTCCTTTGCAAGATCAGAACTAGCTTCATATGCAGCATAACAGATTGTCTTTAGAACCTTACGAATAAAGCTAAGAGATTCCTTCTCACCATATCGTAGTTCCATAAGAGCAATAACATTTCCTACACCTGTAACACCTAGACCCATACGCCTCTTGTTCTTAGCTTCCTTCTCCTGTTCATTCAGAGGATATTGAGTACGATCAATAACGTTATCCATTGCACGGACAACAATTGGAACATCCTCACGTAGTTTATTAAAGTCAAATGTAAACTTTATATCACTACCAACTCTGTTGATAGATGTATATTTAACAAGATTAAAACTACCAAGTAGGCATGCACCAAATGGTGGAAGTGGCTGCTCACCACAAGGATTAGTTGCTTCAATAGTTTCAATGTAGCTCAAGGGATTATCATCGTTGATACGATCAATAAACAGAACTCCAGGTTCTGCCCAATCCCAGTTGGCTCGCATAATCTCATTCCAAAGAGCGTTGGCGTTGATATGTTTATAAACCTTACCATTGAACTTTAGCTCAAATGGCTTTTGTTTAATAACACAATCCATAAACTCGTCTGTTACGCCTACAGAGATGTTGAAGTTTGTTAGTGAGTTGTCATTTTGTTTAGCGCGAATAAAGCTTTCAATATCTGGATGATCTACACGTAGAACACCCATCATTGCTCCGCGCCTGTGTCCCGCCGAAACAATCGTCCTACATATTGCATCAAAGATATGCATGAATGATACAGGGCCAGAAGCATGAGAGTCAAGGGATACAATACGATCACCGCTAGGGCGAATGTGGCTAAAGTCATAACCAATTCCACCACCTCTACGCATAGTCTCAGCGGCTTGGGAAGCCCTTTCCATAATGCTTTCCATTGAGTCGTGAATCGTACCAGAAACAAAACAATTGTATGCTGTAACGTTCTTGGGGCTTCCCATAGCCGATTGAATACGTCCCGCTGGCATGAAACGCATGTCTTTAAGAATTTCTTTAAGGTCGTTAAAATGTTCTTCATCATCGCTTAAAGCTCCTGCGACACGGTGCATAGCCTCTTCAAAACTTTCATTAGGTAGTCTGTATTTTTGAGCATGAAGATCATCACATGCTTTTACTTCTGGTCCGTACATAGAGGCTTCTCCTTGATTTCAATTAACTTGTTTAGGTACCATTTTGCTTTTCTTAAATCTTCTACACCATTCTTATGACGGTAACGCCATAAATACTTAATGATATTACCTTGTAGATAATACTCAAATCCATCATCAGTAGCAGATTGAATGGCGTCAATACATTCTACTAATCCTTTGTTATAATGTGATGGAGAGTTTACATTGTCAGAACCTTCATTCCAAGGTTCTTCATCGTTAAACAAATACCATTGAGCACCAGACATTTCTTTATTCCTTATGTGTTTGTTGAATTGATAAGAACGTTAATACGCTTACGGTCAAACTCTAATTCACCGTCTACGATTTGTTTAACAATTCTGACAAGCCATCTAGAATTGATACCGGCTAGATAGCAAATCTCGTCAAGATCGTCAATATATTTTTCATCGAAGAACCAGCTTAGGGCTTCCCGTCGCTGGCGTTTGATAAGATCAGACTCATCCGGTAATTCTTCACGGCTTACGTCTAGGATTGCTTGATAGATAACAGCGAGAAATAATAATCTTTCTGGAGATGACTCTTCTTTGTCATCATCTACAGGATTAAGAATAACATTGCTTACGCTAGTTACGGAAGAAAAATATTGATCTAATAATGAATCGCTACTAACGTATTCATTTTTATAGCTAATTAGTGTTTCAATTTTTTGTTTTTTCGTAGCCATGATTTAGGTATGGTTCCTTCTGCCCATATAAATCCATGTCTATCGCACCAATCGCCATAAGTTGTTTTGGATTTTTTGTTTATCTTATTCCTCGCATTTTGAAAAACAAATCTAATGTCTATGTTAGGATGTTGTTGTTTAAATAGTAAATGTTTACCTCTATCTGAGGGTTTGAAGTATCCCTTATATTCAACAAAGAAATTATAATCAGCAATAAAAAAATCTGGATAATAATGTTTAGTAATAACATAAGGAATACTAAAATTTTCGTATTCAAATTTAATAGAATTTGTTTCAAGGTACTCTGCAAAAAACTGTTCTGCTTTACTTCTGTAGTTATTCATTTATAAAGGCACTTCTTCTACTTTAGGCTCTTTCTCTATTTTTGTAAAGAACTTAGGACCATTTGAATATACAAACTTTCGTAATCCTTTACCTTCGTTTGCATCCTTCCAGCAGTCATCTTTGTAGTCGCAGTACATACAGCCAATAGCCAACACTCTGTTTCCTGACTTCCCTTCTGGTTTGTCTTCGTAACATCTCTCTGGTGGAGTATCGTTTTTAATAACAGAACGTACATGAGATAGT
>Ga0208542_1000086_pt1 | contig 36109 bp, 58 predicted proteins | sample DEB08_DNA_3_FD_185495 | JGI IMG/M metagenome (GOLD analysis project Ga0208542, IMG submission 185495) | Aqueous microbial communities from the Delaware River and Bay under freshwater to marine salinity gradient to study organic matter... | ecosystem: Environmental > Aquatic > Marine > Coastal ... | reverse complement strand
ATAACCTGAATAACTTTTGGGGAAACCATAGTGATTTCCTATGCCCCAATCGTGTATATGATGTAACGGGAACAGATAGTTTCCACAGCGACAAGAATATGTCCAAGACGAGTTTTCCTATGCGATGGGCAACCTGTATCTATTTTAGAAAGACACCATTTGCTAAATCTGTTTTTGATATGATGGAACAGATTAGAGACAACTACGGTTATTACTCTATGCTATTCGGTTTTCGTGCGGATACATACCGAAACGACTTTGCGTTGAGTATAGCTCTACAAATCCTATCCGGCTATACCGACAGAAACAATCATTTCCATTTTCCGCTTGCGTCAGTAAGCACTTACGAAACTATAAAAAGTGTTAGACAAGACGGGACTTTTGTGATACAATATAAGCACGGTGAGTCTAAGGCTTTGGCGAGGGTCAAAGGCTTGGATTTACATATCATGAATAAGAAACAACTGTTTGATGTGTATGATGATATAACGAGTTTGGTATGAGAAGAACGGTTGAGTTCCAAGACCAGCAAGGATATTTCGCATTCGTTCAGAATAGCGATGTAGATTACTTGCGCCTTGCCTATCTTCAAGCCTTATCTATCAAAGCAACCCAGCGTATCAATAAGTATGCGATTGCCGTTGACGAGAATACCAAGGCACAGATCACAGACAAGCACCGCACAGTGTTTGACTACATCATTGACATCCCGTTTGGTGATGATGCCGCCAATGACGATTGGAAACTGGCTAACAACTGGAAACTATATTCATGCACACCGTTCAAGGAAACAGTGAACCTTGATGTAGATATTTTATTCACCAGAGATATCAGTCACTGGTGGGATCATATGCGCCAGAAGGATATTTGTATCACGACAGATGTGATGGACTATCACGGCAACGTTATCACTAACCGTATATTCAGAAAAGTGTTTGATGATAACCTACTCCTAAATACATACAATGGGTTCAGTTATTTTCGTTACTCACGGACAATGCTGGACTTTTTCAATGCAGTAAGAATGATATTTGGGAACTGGGATGTCTACCGGGATAGTATTTGTAAGAATGTTAGAACTACAAAAGCGACGACAGACGAAGTGTATGCACTTGCCGCTAACCTTATCGGTGAAGAAAAGTGTTATATCCCTGGTACGCAACCTACTTTCACGCATATGAAACCAGAACTCCAACCGTTCAACTCTTCACAGAAATGGACGGATGAGGTTTCTTGGACACTAACTAACGATATGGATTTCATCGTAGGTGGGTATTACCAGATGTATCCGTTTCACTACCAACTAAAAGAGTTCGCAACCGACGAACTAATCAATCGATACGAAGAAAGGATGATATATGGATTGGAAGAAACCGACAGTACAGATGTTAGGGAGATGGCAACCTTGGCATGATGGGCACCAAGCATTATTTGAGAGAGCATTAGCAAAGACAGGACAGGTGATGATTCAAGTCCGTGATGTGCAAGGTGTTGGGGATAACCCTTTTGATTTTATAACAGTAAGCGAGAATATCGAAACGGCGCTAAAGTCAAAAGGATTTGAAAAAGGAACAGACTACGATATCATGCTCGTACCTAATATCACAAACATTACATATGGGCGTGGAGTGGGATATGCTATTGAAGAAGAAACCTTTGAGAAAGAAGTTACTGATATCTCAGCAACAAAAATCCGTGAAGAAATGAGGAAAGATGGGAAGCTATGACTAACTTTTGGGAAGGTTTGGCTAACCATCAATCAGAACCAGTTATTGACTTTACACCAGAATATCGGTTATACTATAAGGACGAAACTGGCGAGATCATCCAGCGGGTAGTCACCGAATACAAAGTTGTTCCTCCAACTGGTGATTACATTATCTTGTCAAAAGAGGATTTCTACTTGGTTAGAGGCGATGCGAAAGTTATTGATGGAAAGGTTGTTTACCCTAAGAAACCAAAGCGTTTCAATCTAGTAAAAAGTGAATCTGGATACGGGACCATCAGTAACAATCCATATATCGTTGGGAATGAGGATTTTTGGGAACATACTAAGGAATATGAATGACCGAAGAGGAAGTATTCAAGAAGGCAAGAGAGCAAGCCGAACAAGGGTTTGAGCCTCAACGAGAACTTATTGAAGAACTCTATAATATTGCCGTGAAGTATAAAGAGAAAAGTCAACGTGAATACGAGCGTGGTTTCAACGCTGGGCAATCCAGTGGCGCAAGAGTATGGGGAAGTTAGATGATCGACGTAGCAGATATGGATACAATCTACCTAACATTTGACGAACCAAAGAAGGAAGAGTTTTGGGTAGAGATTCAGAATATGGTGCCATGGGCTGTTCGTGTGGATGGCGTGAAAGGTAGTGACGCCGCACACAAAGCAGCAGCAGAAGCTTCTACAACAGATTGGTTTGTCCTTATTGATGGCGACCATATACCTGGCCCAGACTTTTTCAATCAACAGTTTGAAGAACCAGATGTGCCAAGCGCATACAGATGGAAAGCCCATAATGCCGTAAACGGATTGATGTACGGTAACGGCGGTATTTCAATCTGGCATAAAGACTTCGTTATGAATATGCGAACACACGAGAACAGTGATGGCAAGGACGAGAACAATGTGGAGTTTTGTTTTGACCCTAACTATCACGCAATGTGGAATGTCTATGGAACAACCCATCCTAATGGTGATGCCTATCACGCTTGGAGGGCTGGCTTCCGTGAAGGTGTGAAGATGTGCTTGAACAAAGGCGTCAAGCCATCGTTGGAACAGTTTGAGGAAATGGTTCATAACAAGAACCTTGACAATCTGTTGGTGTGGATGAACGTTGGTGGGGATGCTGAATATGGCTTTGAGGCAATGGAAGGTGCCAGAGTTGGAACTTATATGACTATGCTCACCGATTGGGATTATACAGAAGTACAGGATTTCAGCAAGATACAGCAGATACATGACGATAACGAACTTGGCGTTGATGATGTAGGCGAGATTCTTTCCAAAAGACTTGGATTACCTATTCTTGGATTCCATAGAGAACAATCAAAGTTCTTCAAACACTTCTATCGCAAGACACATCAGCAACTGGACTTTATGAGTAAAGAGATTGATGTGATTAGAAAGCGAGAGGGATGGTAATGAAAATTTGTATAGTTGGAACCGGGACAAACTCAGAAAAATTATTTTATACGTTGGAAAAGAAAGCATATGGCGAAGTGGTAATGTCTGACCCACGCGAAGAACTACCGATGGCAGATTATTATATATCGGGTGTAACAAATTTTAAGTATAGAAAAGAAACATATGAACTAATCAAGGATTTAGACCTTATTTCATATGTTTATGATTCGGCGTTTGTTTGCGATTCGGCTTCTGTAGGAGACGGAACAGTTGTATGCTCTAATGCAATTGTCGATTTTAGAGCTACAATAGGAAAAAGTTGCTGGATTGGGCCGGGTAGTATAGTAACTCATAACTGTGTCATTGAAGATAATGTTTTTCTTGCGCCGGGTTCTACGATATGTGGATCAACAAAAATAGGGTGTAATAGTTACATTGGCGCTAATGCTCTTGTCTATGACGGTATGACTTTGCCAAAAGGCACAGTTGTACATGGTGGTCAAGTATATAGATGAATATAATAACCCCAGATAGAAATGTCAGATTTGATGATGTGAGCGATGGTATTATTATTATAGTAGATCATATGCCACATTATGATTTTGAGATAGAGTTTGACTTAGAAACTGATTCTATATACCAGCACAAGTTTCATAATACCGTATCCGAAGTAATACAAAACAATTCGTGTGATTATTCGTGTATCTTTTCTACTCACTACTTAAAATGGGACTATAACGATGCGGGTATACCATGCTGGTTTTTAGCTGAAGCAAAAAACTTTCGTGACGCTATCGTGCCAAATCATGAATACACAGAAAACATATCCGTTTTTAATATGATGAACAAAATACGGGATAATAGAATTCTAGTGAGTTCTTGGTTTCATCATAACGGAGAAGGTATAAATTATGACTACACACAAAGTTGGGATAAAAATTCATCAAAACGGTTGAGGGTGATTGACTTAGTTCGAAACTCTAAGTATGATTATATGGATACGATGTTAGAGGAGAAATTTATTGAAAGCACAGAGGTTGATCATTCGAAAATATTCCCGTCAGTTTTTTATAGTATATTCAGAAACACGAAAGTATCAGTAGTTACTGAACCGAACTTTTGGGAAAGCGGCTGTAGTATTACGGAGAAATACCTATACAGTTTGTATGGGTTATGCTTTCCTGTATTCTGTGGTTCATATGGTTTACCAGATGCTTTGAAAGAGATCGGTTTTGATGTATTCGATGACGTTATAAACCATGAATATCAGTGGGAAGAGAATCCAGTAACTAGGACTCTTCGGGCACTTGACGATAATAAAAACCAAATGCAATCAGCGAGCTTAAATAAGAAAGATTATATGAAGAGACATCTTCGTAATTTATCATTGGTCCGAGAAGAACTAGAAACATTAATTGAAAACACCAAAGAGTATGGTGGATTCAATAGGTTATCAGAAGTAACTCAAACAAAAATAGCGTCACAAGTAAATCGGCTATATGGTAACAAACTAATATAAATGTAAGGATTTTAGATGAGTGATTACAACGATGACGCACTAAAAGCAAAAGAGAAACTTGATAAAAAACGGCAAATGTATAAAAAGATTGATGTAATTAGACGGAGAGAAGGTTGGTAATGGATTGTGGTGCTTTTGATAGTGGTTTATGTATACACCCTGACGGCAAAGTAAGTCCTTGTTGTTTGATCGATACTGAATACTTTAAAGACTTTGACGAACTTGATTTTAATGAACCGTGGAGAGATTTACGTGATGGTAGAGGATGTGCTGCTTGCAAGCATCCCGGTCCAATCTATAAAGATTCTTTTAATAGGTTCAAGAACGACACCTATGCCGTGAGGCATCTGGACGTAAGGAATAATAACCTATGTAATCTAGAATGTTCGATATGCAACAGTTACTATAGCAGTAAATGGGCAGAAAGGATGGGAGATACAAAGTTTGTTACAAGCGACTTTGATATATCATTTGATAATTTGCAGCATATATACTTTGCTGGTGGAGAGCCTCTTCTAAATCCCAAACATTGGGAAATATTAAGAAACGTCAAGAATCCAGCGAACATTACTCTCTCGTATAATAGTAACCTAGCACATATAAAAGGAATAGAGGAATATTGGCCTAGATTTAAAGAAGTAAAAGTTAATGCTAGTATGGATGCGGTGGGAGAGTTAGGAGAATTCTTGCGGTATGGTACAAAATGGGATAAGTGGGTTGATAACTTACACAAAACAGCGGAATACGCAACGGTTGTGCTTAATCCAACCATCAGCGTTCTAAATATTTTCCATTTAAAGGATATCGAGGAATGGAGCGAATATCCGATCACCTATAATATTCTAGAGAATCCAGAACACCTATGCGTGAGCGTTTTACCAGCAGAACTAAAAGATAAGATTGAATACATACCCGATGATGGTTACTTAAAGTATCTATTGCGAAAAGACGAAAGTTGGTTATTTCCGCATACTATGAGTTACATTTTGTTACAAGATAAAATAAAGAATACAGATATATGGGGATATTTACCTTTTGAGAAATACGCCATACAAGAATATATGGAGAATGGTTTATGAGTGAGTATGTAAAACAGTTGGTTGTGATAGGTGATAGTTTTTGTCATGGAATAGGTACTGTTGCTACATTCAAGGACAAGAGAAATACTGAGTATGCATTTGGTAAGTACATCGCTGATAAGATGAATCTTGAGTATGTAAATTTGGCAGAACCTGGATCGGATGTGCAACGGGCGATACAAGTTGGCTACTCGTATATACAAGAGAACAAACAAGACATTGAGAAAGTTATTATAGGATGGACTAGCGGGACACGAGTTGGTTTTTATGACAGTGAAAACTCTGACAATGTTTTGCAAATATTGCCTGAATTTTGTTATCTGGGAAATATTACTAGCGACGACATTTTTTTTCAAAGCAGTAAGGGAGTGAAGTACATTGCAGATAAAGATCACAAAGACGACTTACAAATTCTAGAACCGTTGCAGAGAATTTTTATCACAGAAAATTTCTTTCAATATGCAAAAGATTACGCTGCGATATCCGCAGTTTTATTCAAGAACTGGCTGGACACAGAAAAAATCAATTATACAGATTTTAGATGCTTTGGAAATATTGACATCGAAACGAAATGCCCAATCACATTTTGCAATGTGTGGAATTTTTCAAATGAACATCCATCAAAAGAAGAACAAAAACTTATGAGTGTTTTATTGATGGAATATGTGTAAGGATTGTAGATGAGTGATTACAACGATGACGCACAACGAGCCAAAGAGAAACTTGCTACTGTTAGCGAGACAATGTGCCTTGCTAAATGGCTACAGACTTCCTATCATCTAACGACAGGACACACAAACTCCTGTTACCATAATCCACCACACAAGATGGATTTGAGTAAAGTATCACTGAACGAAACACCAGAAAAACAAGTTCAGAAAATGATGATGTATAAAGGCGAGCGTCCTACTGGATGTGAATATTGCTGGCGTATGGAAGACAAAGGGCATATGAGTGACCGTCATTACCGTAGTGGTGAGCCGTGGGCAATGGATAACTTTGACCGTGTAGTTCGTTCTTTTGATACAGCGGAAACAATCTACCCGACATATGTAGAAGCAAACTTCAACTCAGCGTGTAATCTAAAATGTAGTTATTGTTCGCCACAATATAGTTCTATGTGGATGGCGCATTCCAAACGCTTTGGTGCTTACCCAACTATTCAGCCGCATAATGACCCAGAATATTTCACAGGGGATAGACGCCCCATTCCTAATCGTGAGCATAACCCATACTTGGAACAGTTTTGGACCGATTGGCCTGTTATGTATAAAGGTCTTCGTCACTTTCGTATGACGGGCGGCGAACCGCTAATGGACCCAAACACATATGAAGTATTTGATTATGTATTGGAACATCCTAAACCAGACCTTCACTTGAATGTAACTTCAAACTTTTCTGTTGAACCAGATATGTTTGACAAATATATGGAGTACGCTAAACGATTATGCGAAGGGGAAAAGATTGAACACTTTATGCAGTTTGTTTCGTTGGATGGGTTTGGAGAACAAGCAGAATACATCCGTGATGGTTTGGATTTCAACCGTTTATGGGATAATGTGAATCGTTTTCTAAATGATATTCCAGGTCGCAACTCTCTAACATTTATAATCACCCTAAATAATCTTAGTATTACAAGTCTTCGTGAACTTTTCACAGCAATCTATGGACTACGAGAAATCTACAGCAATGACTACCAACGAGTATGGTTTGATGTTCCTGTTCTTACCAATCCATCATGGCAATCCATCCAAATCCTCCCAGAATCATATAGCTATAAGTTGGAAAAACTGGTAAAATATTTGAGTGGTAATCCAGAAGAATCATGTGAAGGATTCGGCGGTTTCAAGGATTACGAGGTTGCCAAGCTACAGCGTGATTTAGATTTTATGAGGCACGATGTAGAAGAACATTCGTTGAATGAGGCAAGAGTAAACTTTTATCGTTTCTTTAGTGAGTACGATAAACGACGAGATAAAAACTTTCTTGAAACTTTCCCGGAAATGGTAGAGTTTTGGGATGATTGTATGTATAGGAGTAAGAAGTATGATCAATAAACTATTATATCCAATCGTGAAAAAGATTTTTCTTTGGTCCCGTGATTGGTTAGACCGTTATAATGATTGAAGATAAAGATTATCTAAAACACATTAAAGAAGTAACTGGTAGTGATAGCCTGTGTTTGGCTAAATGGTATAATGCGACTATCTGGCTTGGTTCGGGTCAAACTACCAGTTGCCATCATCCTCCTGCTCACGCTATTGATACCGAAGCAATAAAAACTAATCCAACTGCTATTCATAATACCGATCAGAAAAAGATGGATAGGTTGATGATGCAAAATGGTGAGCGACCAGAGGGATGTTCGTATTGTTGGAAACTTGAAGATATGGGACAAGTTTCTGACCGTGTGTATAAGACGAAAATCCACGATAGTCCTACTACGCCATACGGTAAAATAACAACGGGTGCTGATAGCGTCCTTGACCTTGCGGCAAAAACAGACTTCAAAGAAGATATAAATCTAAAGACACTTGAGATTTCGTTTGACCGCACTTGTAACTTTGCTTGTTCGTACTGTAACCCAGCATTCTCTACGACTTGGGCAAAGGATATCAAAGAGAATGGTCCATACGAAAACTTGATTAGTGACGGTAGAAATCACTTCACACATACACACCCTGCTGCACAACCATACAAAGTAGGTGAAGAAAACCCATACGTGGAAGCGTTTTGGAAATGGTGGGATAAAGACTTGGCGGGTTCACTAAAAGAAATCCGTATCACTGGCGGCGAACCAACTATGTCTGCCGACTTCTGGAAGTTTATGGAAAAAATAGCAGACAACCAGCGTCCCGACTTGAATGTTGCGTTCAATAGTAATCTTGGTTGTTCTCGTGCATTGTTTGATAATCTTCTAGGGTACTCAACCAGACGTTCTTTTGACTTATACACCAGTTGCGAAAGCACTGGTGAAATGGCTGAATATATTCGTGATGGTCTTGATTACGATATATTTCTGTCACGCCTTGATGAGATTATCTTTGATGGAAACTTCAATGATGTTAGTGTTATGTGTACTATCAACGCATTATGCCTATGGGGTCTAACTGACTTTCTTGATCAACTTGTAGCATTCCGTAGGAAAGATAATGGTTTATGGCATGCCAAAGGTGAAATGCGCCCGTCATTCACACTAAATATTCTTAGATTCCCTTCCTTTCAATCAGCATTAGTTCTCCCAGAAGAGTTGCGTAAAGGACGTAGACAAGTACTTGAGGGATGGTTGTGGAAACAAGACCATATTTTCCTTCACGAACACGAGATCGATCATATGCAACGATTGATTGAATATTTGCGTGAACCTGAACCTATTGATATAGAAGCGAGAAGGCACGACTTCAAGCAATTCTATACACAATATGATTTACGCAGAAATAAGAGTTTTGAGAGAACATTTCCAGAGGAATTAGTAGAATGGTACAAGACACTCTAACCAAAGAACAGTTTTGGGAAGTATTATCAACTGACCCTGTTTATATCCAGGATATAACTGTTATGGGGGATAGCTACCTTGGTTCTATGGATATTTTTTATGACGGAACTCTATACAGTACAATAAAGGTATATAGAGATTCTATTCAAACTTCACTAATGATAAACAGGAATATGTATATCAGTTTATTTGAGTTTCCAAAAGGAACAACAGTTCAGTTTATGTATTCATATGACTTTACAGAACACGGATTGAAAAATGGTATAAAGATTGTGGAATACTAATGACGGACAAACTTGAGAACTATTATACCGATTATGACTACGGTGAACGCACCCCAGTAAAAATCAAACCCGAAAATCTTACCGATAGGGAGAAAGAACTACTCATTGATAGTGATGTGTTCTGTATGCTGCCTTGGATTCATCTTCACGCCTATCCCGATGGCAAAGCATATCCTTGTTGTCTTGCTGATATGAACTATCCTGTTGGTTCTTTAAAAGAAAACACAATGGATGAGATTTGGCGTGATGAAAAAATGACCACGATGCGGGATAATATGCTAAATGAGAAACCTTGTGTGGAATGTACTAAATGCTACGAACAGGAAAAGACGGGTTTCTTTTCTATGCGTAATAGTTCCAACAAAGCATTCGGACATAACATCAAGGACATTGATAGTGGAGAGTTTCATATTCGGTATTACGATGTGAGGTTCAGTAATTTATGTAATCTTTCTTGTAGAACGTGCGGGGATATCTTTAGTTCCAACTGGGTAAAAGAAAGCAAGAAGATGGGCTGGTTACCCAAGGATGCTCCAAATGTGACTTACGCTGGTAAGCATCAGATGGACGCTTGGGAACAGTTATTACCACATATCCCATACCTTGAGGAAGTTTATTTTGCTGGTGGCGAACCACTTATCATGGAAGAGCATTACCGTCTTCTAAAAGAACTATTGACTCAAGAACGAAATGATGTTAAACTGGTATATAACACGAACTTTAGTGAGTTAAAGTTTAAAGGGGAGAGTGTACTACCGTTATGGAATGAGTTTGAGTGTGTAAGTATTGGTGCTTCTCTTGACGCTTCACATAAGCGTGGGGAGTTGATGCGTTATGGAACTGATTGGGAACAGGTTGAGCGAAACCGTGAAGAGATGATGCGGGTTTGTCCAACGGTAGATTTCTATGTTAGTTCAACGTTATCTGTAATGAATAGTTTTCACTTACCAGATTTCCATAGGGAATGGGTTGAGAAAGGTTTGCTTCGTCCAATGGATTGGAATATCAATATTCTACAAGGACCAGACATATATCGGATTGATGCGTTACCACAACATATGAAAGAGGAAGTAAAGGAAAAGTATGATGATCATATCAAATGGTTGGAACCGATTGATGAATTCAGTCGTGCTTCAAAAGGATTTATGGGAGCAGTCAACTTTATGCTTGGGACTGATAATTCTCACCATATACCAGAGTTTGTGAGAAGGACAAAGACACTTGACCGTTTCAGGGATGAGAGTTTCTTTGATGTGTTTCCAGAGTTGAAAGGTCTGCATGCTTTTATCTAAGATCAGAGAAATAATGACAGAAGGTGAGTATGTGTATCGAAGTGGTGCTGATTGGCCCGAGTATCATGATGATAATGCTACGCTGACTGATGAGGTATCTGCTGAATTCGAAGATATCCTACTTGATATGGAAGAGTCGTCTAGTATTAGTAGAGAAGATGTATACAAGAAATATAACAACAGTGATGAAACTTTAATAGTGATAGGAGACAGTTGGACATGGGGTGACAGTCTTGGTGATCACAGAGTGGACGAAATCTATGGATCGTTGTTAGCTGATCGTTTAGGGATGAATCTAATAAATCACGCAACCTGTGGGTGTTCTAACTTTAATATCCTTGAATATCTAAAGAAACAAGCTTCCAGTAAGCACGATCTTTATGTGGTCACGTTAACTGAAACTGGTAGAGGAATTAATAAAGACAACCATTTGTCTAATCCACACGACACTCTAGTGTTTCACGAAAAGAAAGTGTATGATGATATAGAGAAGATTGCTGAAGACTTTGGTATAAATGTTCTAGTATTCAGAAACTTTACTAAGGACTTTCCAGAAGTAAACAGGAACAAGCACAAGACTTGGTTACAAGTTATCCACGAAAATGCAGGAATAGATTACGACTTGGACGATATACTGATGACGGGATCGGTGAGTGGTATTGGTCTGGAAAACTTTTTTATGTACAAACAATGGATGGTTGATCAACTTACCAGAGCAGAACCATTATGGGACTTCCTTGATGCTAGTCCGCTAAATCACAAGAAGGCAACTCGCCATCCGACAAAAGAAGCACATCAACTATGGGCCGATTATATCTACGAGGTTATAACTAATGAAAAAGAAACTACCGCCTAAAATCTGTCCTTTACCGTGGATTAGTATGGAGACAACACCAATGGGTGGTTGCCGCCCGTGCTGTCTTGCCAAAGATGAAGTACCGGGTATTGACCTACGCAAAGACACATTAGAAGACGCATATAAATCTGACTATATGAAAGACTTGCGTCAACAGTTCCTTGATGGGGAGAAACCAGAAACTTGCTCACGCTGTTGGGAAGAAGAAGCCGCTGGTAAAATGTCCAAGCGTATGAATACACAAGTGCGACTAAAACACTTGATGCCAGATGTTGATTACGAGAATACAGAACCAGATCAACTATGGTTTCTTGATCTAAAACTTGGTAATGTATGTAATCTAAAATGTCGTATTTGTGGTAGTTGGTCAAGTAGCAAATGGGCACAAGAAGAAATGGTCCGTGATGGTGGTGGTAAAGAACATCTTGCATACACTCATCTAAAAAAAGGTGCTTGGCCCAAAGACAATAAGCAGTTCTGGGACAACGCCAACGAACTAATGAAGACAGTGAAGTATATGGAGTTCACTGGCGGCGAACCATTTATGATACAAGAGCATTTAGATTTATTGGATTTCTGTGTTTCTATGGGACGGGCGAGAGATATTGAGCTACATTATAATACCAATGGAACACAGCGTATTCCGTGGTGGCGCTTGCGTGAATTCAAGAAAGTTGAGGTTGCGTATAGTATTGATAATGTTGGTAAACGCTTTGAGTATGAACGCTTTGGTGCGAACTGGGATGATATTGATAATATGAATGAACTGAAACATGGTATGGGCGCTGATATTGCGAGTGAATGGTCTGGTCTAACCAAAGCAAAGTTTCACCGACAGTTATGTTTTACTATCAATATTCAGAATGTGTATTATCTTGACCAACTATTGTTGTGGGCAAAAACCAAAGACTTCGCCAGCATCCATTGGAACTATCTGCACGATCCGTGGCATATGAATGTCCAGTACATGACACCAGAATGTAAAGAGATAGTTCTTGGTGCGATTGAACATAATCACAAGATTGTTCTACCAGAATACGAGAAGGAATGGAACACATTAATCAACTACATTGAGAATGGACCTGGTAGTGATGGTAAAGTGTTTTGTGATTATATGAAGAAGACAGATCGGATGCGTAACCAGAACTTTGGTGCCGTTTATCCAGATATAGCAAAGGCAATGGGTTATGATTAAACTTGCTTTTGGATGTAGCCATACATACGGAATAGGACTCGCAGATAGAAAGAAAGCTTGGCCGAGTTTGCTTGGTGCTATAAACTATGGATTACCTGGTGGGAGTTCCGATTACGTTGCTAGAGTTTGCGAGAGAAAAATAGTAGAACATTCTGCTAAAGTTATGTATGTTTTTTGGCCCGAATCGACACGGTTCGAAGACGCCGGTAAGCAAATCAATCCAAGTAGTAACCCGGAGGCATACAGACACAAAACGGATGAATGGCTTATTCAGAATCGTGAGAACCAGATTATAAAAGTAGAACAGATATGCGATAAACATAATGTGTTGCTAGTTGGTCTTGCTATGGAGGATATAAATGGTATTATTGACCACCCAGATACTTGGCCTCCTGCTTTAGATGACTTGCATTTTGCAGAACCGTGGCACGAATGGATGGCGGATTTGTTTAGAGTTAGAGAGAAGTATATGAGGTTTGTAAATGACTAAATGCATAGTACCGTGGGTACACACATACTGTTCACCACAGGGGGAGCGACGATTGTGTTGTGCCTCGCGTGAACCAGCAACAAACTTCAAGCAGTATATTGATACAGATGGTCCCACAGGTGAGTTTCACATACCAACGCTAAAAGAACATTGGAATAGCGAAAATATGAAACGCATTAGGCGTGAACATATGGCTGGAAACCTACCACCAGAATGCGAAGTATGTGACAAAAAACTACTTAACACAGATGTATATCGTGATTACTTTGAGCATATGTTCAAGCATCATCGTGAAGAAATCCTAGAGAAAACAGAAGAAGACGGCACCTATCACGGTATGCCTATATCTTGGGATTATCGTTTCTCTAATAAATGTAATCTAAAATGTCGTATGTGTGGTCCTATGCTTTCATCATCGTGGGAAGTAGAGGCAAAGAAACATAATGAAACATATAGCGAACCGTGGATGGATTATAAAGTAGAGTTACAAAAAAACAATACGCATATGTATCACGAAATGTGGAAACAAATGCCGTCTACCGAAGAAATCTATTGGGTAGGCGGCGAACCGCTTATGTTTAGGGAACACTGGCAGATTATGTCCGATATAGTTATAACATCAGATTATGCTAAAAACATTTATGTCCGATACAACACTAACCTTACCCGAATCACAGACCCGTATAAAATCTATCGCAGCCATCTATATCGCTTGCTTAGTATGTTTCGTGATTGGCAAATCTGCGCTTCACTAGATGGCACAGGTGCTGTTGGTGAATATATCCGCACAGGATTGGATTACAACGAGTTCATAGAAAACTTTGAGTATGGTGTAGAGGAATGGCAACGGCGCCCTGGTATGATGCGCCTTGACTTTACCCTGACAACACCGGGGTTATTCGAAGTGCGTAATATGTTCAACCTATCCAAGAAATATAATGTTCCACTTCTATCTAAAGTGTGCTTTGAGTTTAGTAGTGATATTGCGATGTGTCCATTATTCTTACCAAAAGATGTGCTACATCCTATTGTCCAAGAACTTATTGACGAAATTGAACCACAAGCAGACCGTAATCAAAGACCACTAATAGATGTATTGAAAAATCTTCTTACACGTGATACAATGGAAGATAAGTATGATGACTATCAAGAAGGCAGAGTAAAGGGTAAGAAACGCATTGAATACCTTGAAAGTATTCGTATGCAACCTATTACTATGCAAGAAATATTTGCCCAACATAGTGAAGAGGCGCTGGATTTTTGGAATGGCATTAGAACAGATTGAGATAACTTTACGAAATCGGCAGGGAGAAACATTACCTTTTTACATAGATGTTTATGATAGTCCATTATCACACAAATGGCTAAAACACTTGGTAGAGTTAGTTGAGAATGGCTATCATCTTGAGAAGAACTACCACTGGATGGGTTTTGAAGATCGTAGTGCAGAGTTTCTATGCGGCGAAATAAACAAGACTTTCCAAGCGATAAATGACTACAATCCTGAATGGGAAAAGCAAGGGCTGGCCCCTTATATTATTGATGATTATTTTAGCATTGGTAATACAACCACAAAAGGTGAAGTTTCCCGCACTGGTCCAGGTGCTTTCCTAATACACGAAAAGACAAATATGCTACATAGATACTTTGAAGATTTACAAGGTATTTCTGGTAGTATGTCTGCATATTACGAAACAGCGAGCAAAGAAATAAAATGGCATATCCGCCAACTAAATCTACTGTGTCATGAATATGAAACCGCTGTGTTGTCACGAAGAAAACGGATGTTTGATAGTGAATGGATACAGTTGTCGCAACTGTTTTGTTTTTTACGGGCACGACGATTTCTACTTGATCCAGCGACTGACTATGAACTGTTTGGCATTGATACGCTACACCGTCATATGGGCGGCGTATATATGGGCGTTAATAAATCGATTGGTAAGCATCATTATGAAGTGTTCCTTGATGAGAATCCAGATGATTTGGAGGAACTAACTACAACTGCAATGCGAGGTCAGATAGAAGGTAGCGGTGATTTTGATATAAACTGGTCCAGAGATACAAAAGATAAACCGTATCCGTTTATCCACAATCAAATGAATGAGTTTAGAGATTGGTTGATTAAGCACGGCTTCGATCTAGAAGATAAGTCACTTACGATTGGACATCCAAAGATTGGTCAAGTAAATCTTGTTAAATCATTTGGAACGCATAGCACAGGGTTTATTCAGCAAACATTATCCAACTACTTGGATGTGTATAAGATTAAAGTGGACGGTAAAGAAACTGTGCTTGATTATCGTTGGGATGACCTAAACTATATGGAAAGTCAACTAAGGCATATTTGATGGAAGACAGTAAATGGGAAACTTGGAAGGCACTTACCTATCCATCCACACGCAGTTGTGAAAACTGTTTTCACGCAGAGGAGTCACCAAGACTAAACCTAAGTTATTTTCCTGGAACATATATGGGTAATAGACAAAATGGTACTGAACATATTTGTACATTGTCTGCTGGATTGATATGTGATGTTCATAACAAAGTATATGTATCAACGAAACGTGATTATATATCATACACTGACCAACAAAAACATCTGGTAAAAGCAAAAAGTTTATGGGAATGGAATGGAGAGTAAATAAAAATATGAAATGGCTAAAGAATATTATCGCAAGAATCAAACTGGAAATCCAGTATAGAAAGAGGCTGAAAGAGTTACGCCGGCGTGATCCCTTTATATATAAGTAAGGAAGATTTCTGGAGTGCTTTGCGGGAACCATACGCTAAAGACTGTACTAACTGCGCCCGTGGTTGGGATTGTACATTTATTGTTCCCGACTGCATGCATAACTTTGACTTGTCTAAACGACCAAAGCACTGGGTATGGGATGAAAAGAACGAAGGAACGTTAATAAGATGAAAACATATAAAGATATAGATAAGACAATCCTTAAATCGTTGCCTAATCCAAGCAACGAAGCATATGAAATGAAAATCCATTCTCCTGAGTTTACATTCTTGGGCGAAGATGAGCAACCAGATTTTGGTAGAGTTTATATTACTTTCTACCCAAAGGATAAGATTATTGAACTGAAGTCACTGAAGAAATACTTTTACGATTACCGTAATACAAAGATTAGTTATGAACGACTAATCAATATTATGTATGACCATCTTGTGGAGAAGTATGAACCAGCACGATTGCGTTTGGTTATTGAGTTCTTTCCACGAGGTGGTATTTCTTCACGCTTGGTAGTTGATAGTGATTGGTCTGTTCGCGGTGGTAAAGAAGAGTTCTACAAGGAAGATACGGATTGGGCATTTAGCACAAAGTTATGATACTAACGACAGGATGCTCATTTACATATGGTGAAGAACTGGACGCACCAACTAACGATGCGTATCCACGACTGCTTGCTAACCATTTACAAATGTCCCTAATGAATGAGGGAATGATGGGGGCAAGCAACGATTATATCTTTCGTAAGACTGTCCAATGCTGTAAGTATTATCGTCCTTCTCACGTGGTTGTCCAATGGAGTGAAACAAATCGCATTGAACTACATGCCAACCTTCCTGTGAATACTCCTGGTAGATACAAGGATTATACTGGACCATTACAAACAAACATTCGCTGGACTAATCATGGTGTGGATTTTATTGACCAGTATTACAAGAACTGGTGGGATGAAAAGTTTGCTTTTGATAAATGGATTTGGCAGGTTATAGCATTACAGGGTTTCCTTGAAAGCCAAGGTGTGGAGTATGTGATGTTCAATGCCTTCGGTAATCAAGAACTTATACAAAAGTATTACCCAGAAGATGACCAGTTTATTGATAAGAATCGTTTTCTAGGTTGGCCCCACGAAGGATTTGTAGAATGGGTTTATGGTACTCCCACAAAACTAAAAGGACATCCTGGCGAAGAGGCACATAGGATCGTCGCGGATAAACTGTATGAATATTTTAGGACTTAGTGCTGGTTACCATGATGCGGCAGCATCAGTAGTTGATGATGAAGGTAATATTTTATTTGCTGGTCATAGTGAGAGATATTCCCGTATAAAGAATGACCCAACTCTCAGCGAAGGTTTATTGAACGAAGCCCTACAATATAATCCAACGAAAGTTGCGTGGTATGAGAACTCTTTGATAAAGCATACCAGACAAATCTATTCTGGTGAAAAATCACTATTCTCATTGCCCGACAATCCACAAAAGACATTACCGCCAGAACTAAAAATCCTACCATTCAAATCTTATTCGCATCATCTATCACACGCAGCGGCTGGATTCCAAACGTCACCATTTAAATCTGCTATTTGTGTGGTGGTTGATGCTATTGGCGAATGGGATTGTATTAGTTTCTGGTATGCCCGTTATGATGATAAAGGTAGAGCAAAATACAAAAAGCTACAATCAATAAAATATCCACATTCTTTGGGGTTATTCTATTCTGCGTGGACACAGGCAGTTGGTCTAAAACCAAATGAAGAAGAATATATTATGATGGGCATGGCGGCATATGGTGAAAAATATAACTGGCCTTATATCAGCGACTGCTTGGAAGTAAAAGGTGGAAAGAACTTATTTGATTTCAAAACACAGCATAACTACCACACAGGCATTCCAAAAGAACTACTGCGTGATGATGTGAGTAATGAAGATGTTGCGGCATCAGCGCAACAAAGTGTTGAATATTCACTTCGCTGTATTATGAATAACGCACATTATTTAGGAAAGTATTATAATACCGTTGATATCGTTTATGCCGGCGGCGTTGCTCTAAACTGCGTAGCCAATCGTTTGCTGGACGGTCTAAACTACAGTCACTGGATTATGCCGAACCCTGGGGATGCAGGGTCATCTCTTGGCGCAGCAGCATTGGCATATGGTAAGAAACTAAACTGGGAAGGACCGTATCTTGGTACAAATATTTCTGGTGATTATCCAGTTTCAGATATCATCAAAGAACTATCGGCGAATAAGATAGTAGGTGTGGCTAATGGTCGCGCAGAGTTCGGACCAAGAGCATTGGGTAATCGTTCTTTGCTTGCTGATCCAAGAGGTCCAGAGATCAAGGACAAAGTAAATGAGATCAAACGCAGACAGAAGTTTAGACCATTTGCCCCTGTAATTCTAAAATCACACGCCAATAAATATTTCGATTTGCATCATATTCATTATCAGTTGGGTGACTACATGCAAGTCACCGCAAAACTGAAAGAAGAGTATTTGGAAGAGTTTCCAGCTATCGTACACCATGACGGTACAGCCAGAATACAGCTTGTCGATGATGATTGTAAATCAGGTATCAAAGATTTGTTGTACCAATGGGAATACTGGACGGGAGGATGCCCGATGCTTCTCAACACAAGTTTAAATATACGTGGTGAACCAATGGTAAATACCAGAGAGGACGCAGATAGGTTCGAAAAGGAATATGGAGTAAAAGTATGTTAGAGATAGTATTGGCATCATTTTTGACTGTTGCTACCGCAGATATCCCACGATATTCAGCTTTCTATTCTTGTCTCGGTGCGCTACAAGCTCAGTCGGACATAAGAAATGGAAATATGTTAGGCGGGAAAATTTTTCCAAAGCACAACGAAAACATTTCAGCAATGTTCGATACTGGTGAAAAGATATACAGTCAGGCCGAACGAGATAAGGGTATTGAGATTTTCGTAGATGCTATTGGCTTGTATCAGGATTTAGATAAGAAAGCACGTATGAGATTATTAGAGAAGTGCTTTGAGGTATTGAGTAAAATCAAATAATGTACGACATTTTCGTAATGAATTTCCAAAACAGAATGGGTAAAGACTTATTCCGTTATGGTATACCCAGACATGCTAAAGAAACTAGGTATTTCGGGACACATTTAGAAACCATACGAAGATGTGTCGCCAAAGCGAAAACCGAATATGTGTGGGTAGTATCCAGTATATGTGATTACACCGTATTCGATTTTCATTGGAAGCCTGCTCCGTGGGAAGCAAAGCAGATTCACTGTTGGGCTAGTCATACGCAGAAATTCGGAGATACATTCCTAATTCCAGTAGAAGATTTTAAGAAACAAGAACCACTAGAGAAACTAGAATGGTTTGAGGATGTTCATTATCATTATCCAGGCGTACAGAGGCATAACTTACCTATAACAACAACAAACGATGTTATACAGGCGGCTAATGATGTACACCATTATTACACCGTGATCGAACACGGGGAGTCTGAGAACGCTCCACCTATCTATCCCCCGTATCCTAACTTATGGGAAAGAAGGGCAGTTTATCCACTTAATAAGTCGGGGAGCCTTATGGCAGTACCCAGAGACTGTAAAGGCAAAATTTCCAAGCAAATCTATGACTACCCCTATATCTCGTATGATTTAGACGATCATGTACGTGATAAGCCGCTAGATGTGGTGTTTATTGAGAACGGCGAAAAAAACGCTGATAAACACTGGAATAGATTATATGATAAACTGCGTTGCAGTCATAAACTACATAACGTATCAGGTGTAAAAGGACGAACACAAGCATATCAAGCCGCCGCAAGTAAATCAGAGACAGCTTGGTTCTTTGCTGTATTCGCCAAGTGTGAAATAGTAGATGAATTCGATTGGGATTGGCAACCAGATTATATGCAAGAACCGAAGCATTATATCTTTCATGCTAAGAACCCAGTGAACGGATTGGAGTACGGGCATATGGCAGTAATCGCTTATAACCGTGATCTTGTCCTAAACCCAAAACGAGAAGGTTTGGATTTTACCCTTGCGGCGGAACACGCCACCATTCCAGAATTGAGTTGTATCGCACGTTATAATGTTGATCCTGTTGTGACTTGGAGAACAGCATTTAGAGAAGTGCTAAAACTACAACAGACCGTAGAAGAAAGATACACCGTGGAAGCAGAATATCGTCTTCACAAATGGTCTACCGTGGGTGAAGGTGAATTCGGTGAATGGAGCGTGAACGGTGCGAAGGATGCCGTTGACTATTACTGGAAAGTAAAAGGCAATCCACGAGAACTACAGAAAAGTTATGAGTGGGAATGGCTAGACGGTTTCTTTAAGAATAAGTATCCACAAACTGATTTACAGTATTGATTACATGCCAGATTTCATCAAGGGTCATCTGTGGGAAGATCGGCAACGATAGTTCTGTTTGTGATAGTTTCTTCGCCATGGGATATTTGTCGGGGTCTTCACTGCCAAACTGTTCCAGTTCTGGTAAAATATAAGGATAATGGACCTTAGTTTGTATTCCGTTATCGTCAAGATACTGTTTTAGTTCATCCCGCTTCTCATGAAAGATAGGAAACTTATGGTTTGATGCAAGACCTTCCCATAAATCAAGCACGGAACTGTGTAGTTCTTTTATGTATAGGTTTTTTATTCTTCTTCTTTTCTCTTGCCACTCTTCCATAAACGTCAGTGAATGAATAAGACCAGTGCTAATAAGTGTAGATACTTGGCTATTTTGGCTAGGGATTGGACAGAAAGGATCGTTCTTTCTCATTCCTTTTAGAATAAACTCCATCATTTCATCATCACAAAAGATAGCACCAGCACTACCAAACGCTGGCATAACTTTCATAGGGTCAAAACTTACACAGTTCATAAATCCCTGATTACATATGAGTTTACTAAAACCTTGTGCATTGTCCCAAATGAGAAATGGCTTGTATTTTTCTCCAAGAAAGAAACTGCGCCCGAATATTGTTACTGGAACAATGGCAGCAGTATTATCAGTGATTACTTTATTGACCTGTATGTGGTCCATAAACCCATGCTTATCAACGTCCACAAATACTGGCTTTAAGCCAGCACGGATGACTGCACTGGCTGTTGCTGGAAAACTATATGCGGGAACGATTACTTCACTACCTGGTGCTGCTTTGATAGCACGTAGAGCCATCGTAAGGGCTTCGGTGCCGCTTTGGACTACAACCGCTCTTCTGCCTGTATACTCGTATAAAGTTTTCTCAAGGGCATCGGTAGTTTTCTCGCCCTGATACTGACCAGTGGAGAGAACTTCGTCAAACAAGTCTAGATATTCTTGACCGTGTTCTTTCCAGTGTCGGGTATGGTCAATAAATGGAACTTTCATTAAAACGGATTGCCTCTGTTATGCCAATCAGTATCGTTCATCCACCAATCAACATATTGCTGAATGCCTGTCTTTATATCGGTCTGTGGGTTATAACCCAATAGGTCACGAGCCTTGCTAATATCCAAAGCACCACGAACAGGGTAATCCGGGTCATGGTCATCAAGGATTATACCACCTTGCCCGATATATTTCACTACTTCTTTTGCGGCAGTGAATAATGGAACCGCTTCGCCACGTGTCATATTGAACGCTTCTCCGTATGCTTTTGGATTTTGGATGGTTGAGATAATACCATCTACTAAGTCTTCAATATATGTGAAGTCAAGGGCATTATTACCTTTTACTTGTAGGTCCATATTATTCATTGCGTAGCTGATAAACTTACTGATAACACGTTGAACTTCATCACGAGGACCATACACGGCACTTGGACGAATGATGGTATATGGAATATCGTATTTCTCAGCATAAAAACGAACCATTCCTTCACCAGTTCGTTTCATCATTCCATAAGGTTCTTGGGGATTTAGCGGATGTGTTTCATCAGGTACACCGTTGAAATCACCATAAACCATACTGGAAGAAAGATAGATGAAGTGTTTGATACCGCCTCTCGGTGAAGTCTGCAAAATCCTAACAGGACCATTTATAATACCGTCATTTGCAGATTGGGGGTTTATCGTCGCTTCTCTGGCGTTTGCGGTAGATGAAGTGTAAATGACAACATCGCAACCTAAAATGTCCTCATAATGCGTATTTGCCACATTTCCACATATGAACTTGTCTACATTACCTAGATGTTTTGTGCGGTATTCTTGTAGCACTGAATATTGGTCTACCACGCGCACATTATGTTCGTCCTGTAACTTACTAGCAAGCCAGTGACCAATGAAACCGCAACCTGTAATAAGGATATTCATTTATATTCTACTACTTTTACAAACTCAGGGTGTTCTGGTAACCGCCAAGATTCAGCATATGCTTCTGCTTCTTCTAATGTTTTGAATGTTCGCACGGATGTTGGGTTAGAGTCAATATTGACCACATATACCCAATCATTATCAAATCTTACTTGAATAGCATAAACCACTAGAACCTCGGCATAACTTCAATAATGTCATTATACACAATGTCTAGCCATTTGTCAACGTCTTTTTCCGTTACGATGATGTCCACTTTTTCGGGTGGCTCAAACATTTTATCTGTTTGTTTGAATGTTGAGCCTGGGGCAGCGGGTCCATTTGCAGAGTTTGATTCTGTGATGGTGTTCATCCAAACAACGTAGTCGGGACTATATAGTTCCCTTGTCTTTTTAGTTGGGCAAATAAAGTCAGCAATCACATAATATCTATCACCGATATCGGCAAGGTCAGCCATGCGTTTGGCTTGTCTATTTCTGGCGGATGGTGAGAAATCCCAATCATTGAAAAGTTTTCTAACTTCATCGGCGTTGAAATAATCTGCGTCAAGTTTTTCTGCTAGTTTTTTTGCGAGGGTTGTTTTACCAGAACCGGCCAACCCCATAACCAAAATCTTCATTCTTTTTCCCCGTGTGTTAAACTAAACCAGAAGGCATCTTTATCAAACTCAAAAGTCATTACTGCTACATTATGACTTAAACTCATATTACCCAACCTATCTTCAATGATGGTTTTGAAATACCACCCCCATCGTCCTTTACAGTATTGCCCACACCATTCTACCAGTTTTAGGGGCACGGCGTCACTATTTAAATGAACCTGATGTTCATAAATCACATTATAGCCAACGCCTTCGGGTAGTTTAAAGGTTTTTGAGGGCATCGTTGGTCGCTTCTCCGACTACCTTTACGACTTTTTCCAAGTTTAGGTGGAAATCTACTCTATCGAGAATATCGTCAATATTATCAAGTTCTTCACTAAGAAGTTTCTCAATCATCCACGGTTTATTATGCTCAAGAAGCTGCGTAACATCAATGAATGCTGGTTTATCACCATTATTGAAGAATAGTTCCATTCGTTCAATGTACTCTATTGGCACATCTTCCATTTCAATCTCGGATAGTAAATGACTCCATTTCTCAATGAAGTCTTTACTCAACTTTGTATCAGGCAACTTTTTTACTCTTTGCGGCTGGTGTTTTTCTTGTGCGTTTTGGTTTTAGTGATGGGGCCATTTCATAGGCTTCTTCACGAAGACGCTTGGCTTCTGCTTCAAGTGTTTTAATCTGTGCTTCCATCTGCTCTGCCTGTTGAAGTGTATTCTGTGCGATAACTTCATTGGTAAGAACCCCTGCTTCAACAATGGGAACTTCTGTCTCGTTAACGACAGATGCATCTGCAATAACATCGGTTGGTTCTTTGATTGCTTTGGCTGGGTCATATAGACCAGACTGTGCATCAAGTTCCTTCAATCTTTGTGCCGCTTCACCGCCTTGATCCAGTTTGTTAATAATCTCATTTAGTTCATCAAGGCGAACATGAGATTTTGCAGAAGCTTCAACGATAACTTGGCTTGTCTGTACTTTCTTTAGCCATCCATTTGAGTGTAGTGTTTGGAGCATATTGCGCCCATCGTTGAATACGCTTCTATGTAGTGCGTCTGCAAAGTCTTTTGCTTGTTGCCCTACTGGGCTTTCTAGAACTTTCATTAGACCATCATGGTAGTTAGCTGGAATAGTGTCTGTATATAGGACAAGAGCCATATGTGATTGCATATCCTGTAACTGACGGAAGATGATAACCACCTTCTTATTATTATGTCTTCCTACGTGTTTAATCATCGGAATCTCCTTTCTCTGCTGTTTCTTCAACATTTTGTGGAACAGTGTTTGCTTTTTCTAGTTCCGTTACGATAACATTATATGCGTTGCCCACAACGGCTAGTTCATTAGGTCTGAATAAACCTCTTTCTGAACCGGCAGCAACAACCTGTGCCATAACTTGAACAACTGAAACTGGTAGTGTAATAGTGTCACTCATAAAATATTGTCTCCTTTTACTTTGGACGCTAATATTTATTGTCTAAATATGTGTATATAATATTTTTTAGGAAAACATATGAAACCATTATTATTTGTTTTTGCGTTATTGATTTCTACAAATGCTTTATCGCAAGAGATTACCAAAGAAGATAGAAACAACGCATCTACTGCGTCTATGATAGCATCTACGCTAGTCAAATGTCAAGGATCGATTGGCTTTATTAGGGAAATATTTGTAACTTTTAAAGCCGCTGGATTGATTATGAATATGGACGTTACAAAAGCAGACCCTATTCTGGATGGTCTTAAAAAAGACTTTTACAGAATAGAGGAAAATCATATCAAGTATCTAAATGGTGTTATGAAGAAGGTAGGGTTGGATGAACAGCAACTGCAAAATCAAGGACAAGAAGAATACCTTATAGCCAAGAAATCAATAATGGACAAATATAATAAGTTACCTAATAAAAGTAAGATTATATTTATTACGGGAACACTTCAATATATTCAGATATGTACACAAAGTGCAGATGAACTAATCAGGGTTCATTTTCCTGATTTTGAAGTGAATACTTCCAAGAAGTTAGAAGGTGAAAAGGGCTAGATACCTAGCCCTTTTCCAACACCCTTACCTGCCTCTTTCCCAGCACCTTTACCAACATCTTTAGCAACTTCGCCACCAGCATCCACGGCAGTTTCGCCTACGCTGGTAATGATGTCACCCGTGATATCAACTGCTTTCACAAATACGTCACCAGTGAAGTCAATGGTTTTGTGAGCGATAGCAGAGCCATCATCCACGACACCTTTGAGAGTGTTAGAACAAGCACCAAGAGACAGTGCTAGAACGGGAACGATAAGTAGCTTTTTCATTTCAGTTCTCCTATTTGGAATCCCAGCAAGTTAGACCACCCTTATTCTCACCAGCAACGAAGAGGCAAGTCTTGTTTTCTTTTTCCAGTGAGAAAGCGTAGCCACGAAGATTGAAACCTTGTGCTTCAATAGCGAACATTTTAGATGGGATTGTTTCGGCAAACATACCAGAAAGCTTTTCCCAAGCCCCTGCGTGTGCTGGCTTAACGAATGCTGCTGCTGCGGCATACAAACCGCCAAACATTGCTACACCAGCGATGGCACCAAAGATGCCCATTTTAGTTTCGTGTTTCATTTCATGATCCTTTCATAATCAGCATCGGTTGTGAAGTATCTAATGAGAGCGTCAAGATGCTCTACTAACTTGCGGTCATATTCCAAGTCTTCTTTTTCGGAATCCGCAAGTTCTTCTTTTGCTTCTAGCTCTTCAATGAACTCTTCATTCATCTTGTAATGAGATACTAGAACACTTAGCACCATTTTGTCAATGGTTTCGTCGTCAATATCGATTAGCAATACGAGTCCCTTTCTTTTACGTGTCGCTTGATGAAGTCTACTGGAACAGTTGGATTTAGGTCAATCAGTTCCTGTTCCGTATAGTCTTCTGGTTTTTTGACATTGAACTTATCAAACTGTTCATAAGCCCAATCTGTCAAGTCTTGTTTATTGGTAAACTTCATCGTTATTCTCCATTGAGACTTTCCCAAAGTTGTGATAACCTTCCAGAAACCATTTTGCAGCAAGACCACCGCCGATAACTTCTCTGGCTTGGTATGCAGGGTTTCCTTCGATCTTCCACTGCAATCCCTTCTGTGCGTATCTTTTACGGAGACTGTCAGTATTAATCATCTTCTTTCACCTTTTCCAAACGGTTCTTCTTTTTAGCGACCTTGTTATATTCATCAACAAGTTTGTTGTACTCACCTTTCAGCTTGCTATATTCATCATTCAGCTTACGAAGGTTTTTCTTTTTTCCCAAACCCGCTTCCATACGGTTACCAAGAACCTGTAGTTCCTCAATAAGACCGGGGAGATAAGAGTAGTTACGAGTTTTGTGAGACTGACGCATTTCATCCAATACAGAACAGAAGTAGCGTTCCGGCCAGTTATCGTAATAATCTTTCTTATCAGTCATCGTATTCCTCGTCAAAAGTATGGATGTTTTTATCCCAAAGACCCTTCACAACGTGGGGGTCAAGATCGTCTTTATGTTCTTCATCATCGGCAACGATTTCTATAAATCCGTAATCGTTCATAATATTGTCTAACTTATCCATCGTTTTTCTCCAAGAAAAGGCGGGGGGATTTTCACCCCCCTAGTTGGCTACTATTCTTTAGCCGCTTTCATCGCCTTGGCGACAGAAGCACCGTACTTTTCGTGGAGTTCATCGAAGCAATCCAGTTCCGCAGGGGAGACAGGCAGCTTGTAGGTGAACAGGATGGTGCGAGTGCCCATAACGGTCATGTCTTTGGTGAAGTTCCGCATCATAAAGACCATAGCGTTGTTCACCATTTTGTGGAACTTGTCGAAGTCTTCGTCTTTGTTCTGACGCAGTTCTTCGGCGAGGTTGAAGACCAGAGAGTACATCGCAGATGCATCTTTGTTCTTGAGTTCCGTAGCCTTACCTTTGAGGATATCGCTAGGCAGCGGCAAGTCTTTACCGATCTTACGATAAGCCATCAGGGACTGTGCGGTGCCTTCACCGATAGTACCGGAAACCAGTTCCATCAGGTCAGCGTCGCTGTTATCATCGTCTTCCATAATGTCGGAGACGAAGGTCCAAGAACGAGGCGTTGGGAACGCACGGTCAGTGGACTTGGCTTCGAACTTGAAGAGGTCGCCCTTCGCATAGTTGAGGTAGGCAATCACATCAGCGTGGATATGGTTGTCAACAGCCCAATCGAACCAGCTATCGAAGTCCACACGGATTTCGAAGTGAACGATACGGTTACGCAATGCCTGTGGCATTTTGTAAGAAACGGAACCGTCACCCTCACGGTTACCAGCGGCGATAACCAAAACGTTATCGGGCAGCGTGTAAGGACCGACCTTACGGTTGAGGATCAACTGATACGCAGCAGCTTGGACGCTCTGCGGAGCAGCAGACAGTTCATCCAAGAAGAGGATAACATTGTCATACTCAGCCGCCATTTCCTCGGAAGGAAACTCTTCGGAAGGTGCCCACTTCATCGTTTCTTCGGTGGGCGAGAAGAACGGAATGCCACGAATATCAGTCGGCTCCATCAGGGGCAGACGAATATCGATGACAGCGCAGTTACCAAGCGCACCGCTATCAGCGATACCTTGGACCATTTCGGATTTACCGATGCCCGGCGGACCCCAAAGCATTGGGACTTTCGGGGATTTGACACCACGGCGAGTGGTGTTGAAAGCCTTCAAAACGAGGCGGGTAGCTTGCTTGATAGCAACGGTACGGTGTTCAGCAGTAGCCATTTTAGAGTTCCTTTTTCTCTCAGTTTCTATATACAGTATACCAGGTTTTCAGAATATGTCAAGCGTTTTCGACATATTTTTTGAAGTTTTTTATGTCCCATTTCTCAACGACAGCACGACCATATTCGTCTTCGTTGGTGATGATGTGGACAACAGTCTTGCCGACTTTGGCTTTACGGTAGCCGCAGTCGATTCCCTCAACGGGAGTCGTCACCCATACCAGATGGGGAAACTCCATATTACGCCCACCGTGTGCTGGCGGGGCAAGTGTTAATTCGGGGTTAGCAGAGAACTCAAAGTGTTTGCCGTAGTCTTTCTCGGTGAACGAACCCATAATGGAACCATCGCCAAGATCGAAATAAGTGCTAGTGGGGGCAAACGCCATTTGAAATCTCCTTGCTCTCTGACTGTATATACAGTATATCACAAAAGAGATTTATGTCAAGCGTTTTTTTCGTTTTTCTTCCATTTGTAGGTAATGATAAAGGCCCATCAATCCAGCAGCAACTGCTACCTTATTGGCGAAGATTGATACACAGTGATAATATGCTTCTTTATCTTGTGCTGCATTTTTACGAGGATGGATGAAATATGGGCTATCAAGGTGTTTATCCAGTAACACCAGTAGTTCGTTTATACTGACTTGATCTTCTACATCAAGTTTCCATGATTCGAGAGTGAGGTTTTTTGTGAGGATATCGTATCCACGTTTGGTAAGGCGTAATCCACCAGACCGCATAGAGTTATACCATAAGTTCATCAGTATAACTTCTATATTTTCGTCATCTATATCTTTTGATTGAAGTTCTTTTTTGAAGGCGTCTTCGTAATCTTTTCTCGTTAGATTATACTTCGATAGTGGCATCGTATACTACTTCGCCTTCTGTGAGTTTTACCACCGTGAAATCGGTTGTCTTGTACTGCCTGTTTAGTTTCTTCGCCAAGTTGTTGGCGTGTCCCTGGTTACTGAATGACACTTTCTTATATTTGTGAATAAGTCCGTTCTTAGTCATAGTAGAGGATTTTAGATTGATAAGATTGCCCTGATACAATACTGCCCATATTGCTTCACTGTATAGCACTTGCTCTACTTTGTAGATTTCTTTATCTGCTATCTCCGTCAGGACTTTTGGTTTAGGTCTTGCCATTCATTTTCCTTATTATATATGTATATTATATTTATCAAGGAAACGAATCGGTTTTAGAAGAAATCACCCCCATCTAGTTCAATCTGGTTTACATTTTGGTTTCTATCCTGTAACTGGATGACCTTTGCTTGTAAATCAATGGTGTATTGCAGCAGTAAATCAATATCAGCGTCCAGTGCTTTGAGTTCAGCCGCTGGAATAGTCATGTTTGGTGCTGATAAGTTTCTAATCCGTTTCTTTAGACGGTCTATGTTCACTAGGTTCGGTTTGTTCATGGTTATTACTCAAAGAAGTCATTGAATGTTGTTGTTAATTCTACGAATGCTTCGTGTGCTTCTGCTTCTGTCTTGTATGGTCCCTTGAACGGATATCGTTGAACCATTATAAGTTTAGGGCAGTATTCCAGTTCCCATTTTCCCGTGTTGACCAAATAGTATCCAGCACAGAAATATGACTTTGATTTTTCGTCTTCTGTGTAGATGGGAACCTTATTCTGTACATCATATAAGTCGTTATGCGGTTCAGTTGAGCAAGGGAAATCATAAATCACATTCCCTCGTTTTTCTTCTTTCATAGGTTTCTCAAACGAGATAGAATACTTGAGTTTGAGTTCTTCTGGTGTATAGAACTTTTCTCTCTTCTCTTGGCGAATAACGGTATACCCGTCTTCTGCTTTTTGTAGGGCACCAAACTTCTTACCGTTCTGTTCCAGTACCCACATCCTATCTTCTAATAGTGGTTTTGCTTTGATATCACTCATGATAATCTGCTCCTAGCCATTGTGTATATTGCGTAGAATATTCTGATAACTTCACCAGATCATACTTACCGCAGAACCGTAAGAAGTATCTGCCTACGTGCGGTTTATTCTTACTTACTTGGTGTTCAGCAATAGTCTCGTCAATATATTTTTTGATTTCTTCGGGCTGCGCCGTCAGGTCGATTAGTTCTACGTTGCGGGTGTAATCATCGATAACCCTATGCTCAACATCTTTATGGTCGGTCCAGCGTTGCAACATAAGATTATTCCAGTTGTACCCTTTGTTATCAATGTCTGCGAATGCTTCCAGCAACCCAACCTTATTCTTTGTTCCTTTCTTACGGACACCTGGGTATGCGGAAAAAATATTATCACTAGTATCCCCACGCATACATTTCTCGAATAGCGCCCATTTGGGATCGGGAACTTCCTTTGGTTCGCCTGTCTTCTTGTCTTTCACACGGCGACCTTGGTCATCAAATACACCCTCGTGCGTGATAAGATGATTTTTAATACCATTGTACATACTGACGTTCTCAGAGATAAGCTGGATGAAATCACTGTCGGAACTCATAATCACGTGTTCATCGTCGGGATGGTTATGAATCCATCGGGCGATAAGATCATCAGCTTCTGCGATTGGATTACGCATGACTGTACAGTTTGTCTGCTCACGGAGATAATCAAGCATTTCGATGAACGCTTCCATAAACTCCTTATCTTCTTCTGCTTCGCTTTCGGTCATATTGTTACGAACCTCTTGGCGATTGCGTTTATATGGTTCGTACACTTCTTTGCGCCAAGAGCGACCTTCGGTACAGAAGACTACGTGATCCGCCTTCTCTTTCTGGAATGATTTGTTTACGATGCTAAGAGTGGTATGCATAGCAAAGCCAATCTTAGTCCAGTTGTCAGCCCTTCTCGGTGCTACGTGCCTAGCACGGAAGAACGTGTTTAAAGTATCAACCAGTAGATATTTTGTCATTTTTTACCTTTTTTCCAAAAGACTTTTTTGCAAGTATCGCAACCAAGCTCAACCAGTTTACCATTCTCGTACAATGAATATGGAGTATGGAACGTGAAGACTTGATGCAAAAATTGTTTTAGTTTACTCATTATTATAGCATTGTTTCCGTAGTTTGTCAAATAGTAGTTCTGCCCATTCGTAATGTGCGTTGCTGCAATGGTGATAATTTTTATTAGGTTCATGATTTCTATTTTTCAAATAGTGGTAAAAGGTATATGCCTGTTCATATGGATGAAAATAACAATCATCCCAATCATATTGATCATTTTCTGGTATATTCCCAAAGTATGAAAAGGTATTGAAGAAATAGTGCTTGATATTTTGTTCTTGTAAGTACTTATGTAACTCGTATATTACTCTATGGTTTTCTTTTTCGCACTTTATCAAGTATTCTTTATCCATATCCGCGATCCATTTTTTATATATATCTTGGAAGCGACTAGGAACACTATCGGTTCCTGATGCTGTTATTTGAACGCGCTGAACTATACCATCGGTTTCGTCTATTATCAGTTCCTTTCGTTCCCACGTGGACCATCCAATAAGAATGAAATCGTTCTTATTTTTAGAAATATACTCCATAGTGGTTCGGTAAATACGAGCGTTACTGGAACCAGATACTGCATCACATACTAGTTCTTTGTTTAATTTTCTGGATAAAAATCCGCCATACGAACCCCACAAATTACCATAGTGAGCAGCAGTCCCTAGCGTGTTAATAAGATGCTTCTTATTCGGCATATATTGAATAAGGCAATGAAAGTCTTGATCGTCATTATTACAGCAAAAATCTGTATATATTTCAGCGCCAGCACTATGGCTATCACCATTCACATAAAGCTTACTTACCATTCCAAGTCCATTCTAAACCACAGTTTTCGCATTTGAATGTGGCGGATGGTTTGGAATGATCTAACGCAATACGCTTATTCATTTTGTAGTATTGCGCCCAAGATTTCATATAATCTTTTAGTATTATTTTTCGTTCCATTCCCACATATCTCCTATTTCGTAACCTGAGTAGAACGGTGACGGTCCAGGTACTGAACGAGTACATCGGCCACACCTATGCCACCCACCAAATGGTTTATAGTACAAAGCGTGAATACAGTTTCCACAATCTCGTTGTGCGTGAGAAGGCATAATCAATGCTTCCCAAAACTCTTCTTTACTAAGAGTATTCTGTTCGTCCGTCACCTAAGTCACGCCTTCCTACTTGCTGCCTTTTCGTTGGGTCAGCCAGTTCATTCTCGTATGTTTCCAGAACAATATTACGACAAACATTTGTGAAATAGTTATCAACAACCTCTTCGTCAGTTTGTCCTTGATAGCCAGCCGCACGTAGTTCTTTTACAAACTGGTCATTCCAATCCAACTCAAAGGAACCTTCGGTTGGGTTTTGAGGATCGAAATCAAAGTCTACTACTTCAAAGAAACTTTCGCCCTTTTTGGTAGCCAACTCTTTTGGTGACTTCTTTTCCCTACCGCTACCTGGTTTAGGCGTGGTTGGTTTATTTGATTGCTTCTTCTTACTTTTGAATAAATCTAGTAATCCCATTATAGTTCAAACTCCTTACCTCTGAAAAATCCTTTTGGCATCCATAGGTTGCCAGACCACCATCGCAGGATTGACGTTGAAGTTTCCATAGTAGGCTCACCCCTAACGAACATAGTTTCAAAAGTTCTTCTTTCGAAAATCTTCAACGTAGCTTTATGTGAATCATCCCATTCACCACCAGTGGTTCCACTGGCTTCCTCAAATGCTGTCTGACCTTCTTTATGGACAATCACTTCACTAATACCAGATTGGACGATTGCTCTGGCACAATCAGCGCATGGCAAGAAGTTGACATAGAGTTTGCAACCATCTAAGTCAGTGCCGTGTTTAGCAGCATTGTAGATGGCGTTGCGCTCACCGTGTTCCATATAGAAATATTTGTGAGGACGCTCTTGTGGAACATCGCCAATGTTCATGCCACGTGGTGGACTGTTGTAGCCCGTGCTTACCACGCTATTGTCTTGTCGAACGATAACTGCGCCAGCGTGGGTTGAACTATCCTGTGAACGACTTGCTGCAAGATAACACATGGTCATAAAGTATTGGTCCCAATCAGGTCTGTTCATAATAATCCTGCCTTTCTGATTTTATCAACCATTTCTTCATTCATTTCTTTTTCGGCGGCTTTCGTTTCGTCCGTTTCATGTTGCATATCCAAATCAGACGCAATCGCAAATAGGTTCATATTATCCCATTGCATTGATAATCTTGCTTGTGAATGTTTGTTACCACGAAGGGCACTAACAATCCTTTTCAGTAGTTTCATAAAAGTTCTTTCTTCATTCGTTGAATATCTTTGTAGCTACATTCATCTTCGATAACAATATCAGCCTCAGTCTCAATCCAGAGTTTAGCACCACATTTCAGTGGATTATCTGGATCGTATACCATTTTAGAAGGACCGAGAATATCTACTGTTCGTCCGTATTTAGTATCCTTACCTTCACTCACTCTACAAACTGGTAAGTTCACATTGTGCTTGGCATTGTACTGAATGATATTACGGTTGATGTGGATTAGTTTTTTCACTCCCCACTATCCTCTTCTTCCCAAACATTGAAGTAACTGCCTTTACCAACAGTATCGCCACCATCGCTGTCAATATAATACTCATTATCGCCGTCAACATAACGAATGTCTGAAATCAGTTCTTCACCTTCATAATCGCATTCATTGAAAATAAGATTAGACGGATCAAATGTCATATTGTCGGGTAGTGTTAGAATACCATCCCAAAAGCAACCTTTTTCAATACTCATTCCTTTGAAGTAATACCCTGGTCCATTCTGATCGGCAACATACATTTCGGAATATTGAATCTCAATATCATTTTCATCAATGAGGTCTTCAAGATTGCCTTCATAAATCGTATTGATAACCTCTGCGTTATATGAATCGGGGTTTTCTTTATCCTCTGGATCAATCTCATTGATAGAAATCCAGCCACTACTGATACCGCAAGAGGTTACATGCTCAATATCATCGTTTTCATACCATTCACCGAGAACAGCATCTTCTGGAATATCTGGATCGTCTTCTTCATTGTAGCACCAAACGTGTTCTGGTAGATCATCGTCTTTGTCTTTCCAGTACTCGTATTGTGCTTTGGTGATGGTTCCAAGAACCAGTTCGCCGCCATAGCCACGAACTACAATGTTATAGTATTTGTTACTCATCTTCTTTATCTCCGTTACAAGGTGGGCATTTGATAGTTGGGTTTTTTCCGTCTAGTTTCTGTGTCCAAGATGTGCTGATGGTAGGAAAGAAAATCACTTTCTTATCCTTCGCCGCTCGTTCAGTCAGTATCTTTTTCTTCTCTTTGTTGAAATCTATAAGTTTAGTCATGAGTAGTTTATGTAATATTCAGTTGCGAAGAAGAAACCTGGGGCATCGTTTTTCTCAATGGTCTTGGCTACCTGGTGTGGAATAAGCATTGCGTATATACCATCAAGTTCACTTGCTGGCATAATCTCTGCACCGCCAGCCAGAAAGCCACCGAACTTCTCAGTAAACTTTTCTAATATGACCTCTTCTGCGGTATCGGGATGACAACGCATGATAACCATAGATATCGTCATACCCTCGCCTGTTCCACCATAGTTAGCACAACACGCATACATCACTGGCGGTTTATAATCTGGACCCAAAGTTACCTCTTACTATTGTATAACTATTATACAAAAAGTTAGGCGGCTTTGTCAATAATTAAAATGTCTGGATTTTCATCTGCTTCGGCTGTAACCCATTCCCATGCTTGGTCATCAAGTCTGCCGACAAGGATTTTGGTTTTGATTTCACCGCCGAGTTCACGATTGTAATGATAACCATCTTCCAATGGTTCTACATCTTTCCCTAAAATCTTGGAAGCGTATTTTGCTGAAATAGGTTTGGCTCCAAGTTCGTCAATAAGCATTTGCTCCATACGGTCAGAAACTTCGGCATACATACGACCTTGAGTGATATCTTCTCCTTTGATTTGGTAAACACCGTCTTTACCACGAAGGTCATCTTTATCTTTGCGATAGGTTCCAGTGGCTAATGCTTTGCGTCCCATATTGGTGAACTTATAAATGGATGCGGTAACAATCTCGCCATCTTTCCTGATAAGTTTCCAAATATTGTCTTTTTGAGCAAGTTTCTCAACTTCTCTACGCAAGTCTTCTCTATCGGCAAGGTTTTTGTAACCGCCAATCTTCGCATATGACTTATGTAGGATATCAGTAACCGTGTCAATATACGGTTCTTTATCTTCTGGTTTGAGTAGATTGACTACTCGTTCTATAAGGAACTGCTTTGCTCTCATTCTTCACCCACCCACATTTTTTGTTTATATCCATCGGGCCAAAGTAACAACGACTGAATGGTTCTGTGCCATCCTTCTTGGAGTTCATAACCTTCGTTATGCTTCGTTACAATGATTGGTTCATTTGACGGACCCCGTTTTTTTAGTAACTCCAACTGTGTGTTATGTCTTTCATCATCATTTTTAACAAAGTTAAGGCGTTCCCCCTTCATCCTTGACATAAGCATCTGTTGTGTGTCTTTGTCAAAGAAAGACAAGGTAACTGTATGTGTCTGTAAGGACCATTTCAAATCATTCAAGTATAGCCCAAATTCAATATCAAATGATCCTGGTTCATCTTTGTAGTTTTTATACATAAAGTCCTGAACTACGTACTCTGGTACATTAGGATATTGTTGCTTGAAATAGTCAAGCATTGATTTTCTCACTTCTACAAGGAACTCTCTACTTCTCATTACTTCATACCAAGTTCTTGTTGTAGATCGTATAATCTCATATCAGAGAAATCTTCATAGGCGGCGTCTTCATCATAACCAGACCATCCGTAATATGGTTCCTCTACATTAACCTCGCTTGTTAGCCATCCGCCTTCATACTCAACTTCATCCATAAAGCCTTCATCGGATAGAAGGTCAATCATAATACTGTTATCGGCAACGAGTGAGATAGGTTCGCCAAAACGCCATTCCCCACCAGTTTCATCACTCATTAGACGCAGACCGTTTTGTAGGTTTTCTGTTGTACTCTTGAATGCTTTCCACATTTCCTGTTCAGCGCCAGCCTCAATCCCACGTAGGATAGCGTATTCGGCAGCAGTCTTGATTTCGTCAAGTTCATTCTCATTGATAAACTCGTAGAAGTCATATACATCTTCTGGTGAAACCTGTATACGGTCAGGGTCAGTCTTGGCGATATGTTGAATAACTTCTTTTACTTCGCCTTTTAGCTTATCATTCATACCATTGAAAAAATCTTCAAGATGATAGCTTGTATCTGAACCCCACATATCAAGTGTATCGTCACCATTGAAGTATTTTATATAGTGGTCCATATTGCCGTT